>Ga0209755_10000312_pt1 | contig 92531 bp, 80 predicted proteins | sample TergutCo191P1_FD_187301 | JGI IMG/M metagenome (GOLD analysis project Ga0209755, IMG submission 187301) | Cornitermes sp. P1 segment gut microbial communities from Petit-Saut dam, French Guiana - Co191P1 (SPAdes) (version 2) | ecosystem: Host-associated > Arthropoda: Insects > Digestive system... | reverse complement strand
TTTATTAAATACTATCAAAAAATGTCAAAAACGTGGTATATTAAAAGAGTTCCTTGAGAAACACGCTGCGGAGGTATTTAACATGATGATAACCGAATGGAATCTGGAAGAAGCAAAAGAAGTCTGGATCGATGAAGCAGAGGAAAGAGGTATTGAAAGAGGTATCGCCAAAGATCAAAAGTATATACTTAGCCTAATCGATCAAGGACTTTCCGCAGAAGAGATAAAAGATCGCATATTACAAACACAGACGAAAACAAATTAAAACAAGGCTGCTACTGTTACTGCTAAGAATTTTTTCTCGCAAAGGCGCAAAGGACGCAGAGAAGAATTTTTACCACGAACCAACACGAACTTGATGTTTGATTTTTTTTCGTTATGCTACTCTCTTTACGTCAGCGGAACAGGCAGACGCTTACAAAAATTTCCCTCTTGGTAGTTAGAATATAAGGACAAAACCTACAAAGGCGAAAACGCAATAAGCCTTGGCTGCGTCTATGGCGTGGGATGAGAAACGCCACAGGGTCAAACAAACAATTTATTAGCTATAACAGTGCGTAAACAGACGCCACGTCCATTTAGCAGCCCAAGGGTTTTGCGTTTCCGCCTTTGTGGTAATTATCATTATAGTTTTCTTACTCTTCGCCGGAGTTTTTCCGAGGGCGGCTGACTGTCTGATTGATGTACAGAGATATTTACATCAACCACCCCTGCGGACAAATGCGTCTCTGTAACCGATGCTTTTGAATCTGGCGAGAACTGCCGCGCTTTCTCCCTGATTTAAGGGACCTATTACGATTCTGTAAAGATTATCTCTGTCCATGTAAACTTTGGGACCGTATCTGAAAACCTGCGGATCGAATTGTCTTATGGTGTTCTCTACTTTGTCTGCCGAACTTGAAGCGATTTGAACATAGTACTGACCTCTATCAAGATAATTGATCCTGTCCAATGAAAATGTTCTTTCAGGTGCAGCAGGAGGCGCGGTTACTACAGGCTGAGGTTGCGTAGTTACAATTCCGGGGATTATGTTATTCGGGTTAATATCGTACGGATAAACAGGAGGACGTTCTGTTGTGCTGACAATGTTAAAATCTTTTTGCTCTGACGGCGGCGCTGTCACAACAGGAGGTGTGTAAACAGGAACGGGCTCGGTTACAATCCTTACCGGCGGCTCTTCTATTGTTATAAATTCATTTGCGGCTTTCGCGATTTCGGATTGTTCTTGTTCCTTTTCAAATTTTTCAATGAGTTTGATTATATCGCCGGAAGACAAATCAGGATAAAAACCCTGAACGATTTTTATAATATCATTATGAGACTGTTCCGGGCTAAAGTAATGAACAATCTTAACAATATCTTCAGGAGACTGTTCAGTTGCAAACCTGTCAACGGCTTTAACAATATCCGTTGAAGATAATTCGGGATAAAAACCTTGAACTGCTTTTACAACTTCAGATGATGACAATACAGGATTAAACGCTTCTACATTCTTCGCGATTTCATCAGGAGATATTTCTCTATTAAAACTGTCTACATCTTTTGTTACACTGCTTGCCGCCTGTTCGGGTCTGTAAACCTGAACGTGTTTCGCGATTGTGTCGTCGAATACTTCAGAAATATAACGAGGCACTGCTTTTATAACATCATCACGCGGAGCTTCAACAATACGGGGAGATGTTTGTTTATTAACATTTTCAAGCGGGGTTTCGGGAGAAAAAACCGGCGTTTGTTTATTTACATTTTCAACAGGAGCTTCTACAAAATAATGTGATGTTGGTTTATTAATGTTATCAAGCGGAGTTTCGGGAAGAAAATTCGGTGTTTGTTTAATTACATTTTCGTATGGATTTTCCGCGAGAAAAGTTGACGTTTGTTTTTCTATATCAGAAATCGGCTGTTCAGTATTAAACCGATCTAGGCTTTTTACAACGTCTTCCTGTACTTCAACAAGCTGAACAGGAGGTCTCTGTATGATAGGTTCAGGTATGTACGGCGCCGGATCGGGCTGCGTTATGTAGGCAGGCGGCTCTACATAAACAGGCTGTTCCACAACACGAGCAGGAGGTTCGACATAGACAGGCTGTTCAACAACAGGCGGCTGTTCTACTACAGCTGGCTGCCTTCCGTTTGTCGGAGCAAAAGGACCGACCGGGTCTTCGTTAAAGCGGGGAATATCAATAATGTCTAACCTTGCTGAACCGCCCCACTCCGGTTCCATTTGATAACTTGGACCTGAAAATTCGCTTCCGGGAGATGTTATTTGATTTGAGCCGTTTGAAGGTCTGACCGCATTGTCGCCGTACACTTCCGCGAGAAGTTCCGCTTCGCTTCTTGTAACTCCTGAGCTTAAAGGCGGGGTTTCCTGAGAGAGCCCGTCTGTTAATCTCTGGTATGCAATAGGTTCTGAAGGAGCTATTATCCGTATCCTGCTGATTGATCCTGTTCTCATTCCGATAAGTTCCGCGGCGTCACGGGAAACAACGGCAAGAAGCCCAGGATTGTTTACGGAGTTAGCGACAATCGCGCGCGTGCTTTTTCCGCTCTCAATATTCGTGATATCTACCACTGTATTTCGCGGAAATGAATTTGTCGCGATAAAGAATCCCGACGCCGGAAGTTCGCTTCCGGACGCAACGCCCGCGGCGCCTTCCCACGGCGCCTGGCTCTGAAATAAAAAAATCGCCGCGATAATCAGAATTGTGATAAAAAGTTTTTTTCTCATAATATCTCCTTAAATAATCTCTCTGGTAACTAATTTCATCATTCTATGTAGCCTACTAAACCTCTCGCTATGGTTTTCATGTATTCGTATTCTTCTCTTGACGTTTTTGACGGTTTTATTTGTATTTTGTTTTCCATAAGTTTTTTATTTGGTGTTACTTTGTAAATAAAGAAAGAAATTTCCGAAGGAATCAAATCAATATTATAATCAAGCTGAGCGATTATTATAAAATCTATCCCTGCTCTCTCCGCTTCGTGGATATTTACATAGTCCAAAATATCACCGTCCGGTTTCTCATCAAGGCGGAGGATTGGAGCGTTACTGACAATAAATCCGCCGTCAAAAAAAACTTCTAAGAACGCGTCTTCCCAAGATGAAGATCTATGAATTGGTCTTGCGTTTTCTGAAAGACCCGTTTCAATTACATAGAAAGTGACCATGGAAGCTGCGATATTGAAATTCAGGAAAAACAGGCAAAGAAAGATTGCCGGAAATTTTATCCAGCTTAATCGATGGCTTTTAGTTTTCTGAGTATTTTCCATTCACTCCTCCTCTTCAATTATCGGCACACTTTTCAAAACACAAAATAGGTTTCATAATAAGAAAATCATGAATTATTACGCGATTCAGGTAAAAACCCGATCGGAAAAAAAGTTTATTCAGCTTTTCAAATCGAATCATCCAGATATTACATTTCCGATACATTTTCCTCAAAGACAACTGAATATCAGGAAAAACGGTCACTTAAAACCAACCGATTTTGCGGTTTTTCCCGGATATCTGTTCATTGAAGCGGAGGACGATGGGGATTTGAAGGCGCATCAATGGGATTTTAGGCGGACAGAAGGCTTTTACCGTTTCTTAAAATCGAACCACGACATTACGCCGCTTTCAAACAAGGACTTGGAAGTGGTTTTGCATTTTATAAAGAATGGCGGCACTGCCGGAAGATCGAAAGTGTACTTTAACGAAAAATCCCGCATCGTTGTTGTCGATGGTCCGCTTTCAGGGCTTGAGGGAATGATTTTTAAGGTCGATAGAAGAAAAGGAAGGGCAAAAATCAAGCTCGATATTTATGATGCTTCTTTCACTGTCGATCTTGCTTTTGAGGTAATCGAGCCTGATCCTTCGAAGGGGAAATAATGAAGGTTAATCCAAAACGCCTGTACATAATCGGAGCGGGATTCGCGGGGAGAACCCTTGCAAAAGAGATAATTTCCAAGGCGATCTTCGGAGAGGTAGTCGCCTTTTTAGACGACGATCCTGAAAAAATCGGAAAGAAGATCGACAACATTCCGGTTTTAGGTCCGATAAAAGACGTTGCTCTCTTACTTAGAACAAACCCCGCGGACGAAGCGATCATAGCGATCCCGAGCGCAAGCAAAGAGTACCTTAAAGAACTCTACGCAATCCTTAAAAACGCGAACTTCCCAAAAATCAGAATCCTCCCCGGTATCTCGCAAATCGTTGAAGGGGACGCGCACCTCATTCAGACGCGTTCTATCGACCTGCAGGACTTACTCGGCAGAAATCCCGTCACGATCAATTTGAAGCAGAGCCTTTCGTATGTGCGGGGAAAACGCGTTCTTGTCACAGGAGCGGGCGGCTCAATCGGCAGCGAATTGTGCAGGCAGTTGCTTTCAGGCGGCGCTTCAAGGTTGTATCTTTTAGGGCACGGCGAAAATTCGATCTATCAGATTGACAGGGAACTGCGTTTACTCCAAGACGAGGGAGTCGGCGAAAAAGCTACGATTGTGCCTGTCATCGGAGATCTTAAAGACGAGCAGTATGTCGATTATATTTTGTCCAACTTGAAAGCGGACGCGATCTTTCACACAGCGGCTTACAAACACGTTCCCATGATGGAGGAAAACCCGGTAGCGGCAATCGAGAACAACGTCATCGGAACGGAAAACCTGATCAAAGCGGCGGTTAAATACGGCGTAAAACGTTTTATCCACATATCAACCGACAAGGCGGTCAACCCTGTTTCCGTTTACGGACAATCGAAGTTTCTCTGCGAACAGATGATACTCGCTGCCGGCGAAAGAAATCTTTTTGATGATGTTGTTCCAGCGGCAGGAGTAAAAAGCCGTCCTCAATTTGTGATAGTCCGTTTCGGAAACGTGCTTGGCTCGCGCGGCTCAATTGTTCCGCTGTTTCAGCAGCAGATCGAAAAAGGCGGACCGGTGACTGTCACCCATCCTGACGCGCGGCGTTTTTTCATGACCATCAGCGAAGCCTGCTCCCTTGTTTTAAAGGCGGGCGGCGTCGGAGAAAACGGCAAACTCTATCTGCTTGATATGGGCGAGCCCGTCCGTATCCGCGATCTTGCGGAGCAGTTAATCCGCTTCCACGGCTACGAACCTGAAACGGAAATCAAAATCGACTATATCGGTTTACGCCCCGGCGAAAGACTCGATGAAACCCTCACCGCAAAAGGCGAAGAACAAACAGAAACAGAACACAGCCGCATTCTCGAGATCACAAGAAAAGAGCCGCTCTCGCTCGATGTAAAATCCCTGCTTGAAAAGCTAAGACCAGTATGCAGGTTTGATCCTGCTTCAGCGCAAGTTTACCGAAACGCTGACACTCTACGAAAAATACTTGAGAATAGTAGCGAAAACAAATAGAATGACTGTAGATGGAAGCCCTTCCCTTTCTCGAAGATATTTACCCGCGTGATTTGCTGTATGCCTCCATCATAAGATCGCCTGCCGCGAAAGGCAGATTGAGAAACATCGAGGTTCCCGATCTTCCCGATCATTTTAGATTCCTTACCGCAAAGGATATTCCCGGCGTAAATAAACTTTACGATACGGATATCCCGATTTTAGCTGGAGAAGAACTTTCCTATCTCGGCGAGCCTGTTGCCGTATTGCTCGGACCGGACAAAACAAAATTGGAAGATATTGCCTCAAACTGTGTTGTCAATGTGTACGAAGAAACTCCGAACTTTGATTACTATTCGGATAATGAAACGTCAATCCTGCGTCAAATTAAAATCGGGGAAGTGAACTGCGATTCGCCTCTTCAGATTTTGGAGAATACCGGTAAAATCGTTACAGGCAGTTATAAAACAGGCATTCAAGAACACTGGTACGCAGAACCTCTCGGGGCGATTTCCATGCTCCGTCAGCAGAATGAAAACGGCAGTCCACAGGATGACAGTGAAAAGAAGCGAAAAAACTCTGTCAAGAAAAACAAAAAACAAACCGCGCCTTCAATACCCGATACCGTTGACTCAGCCGAAGAGCGTTTATTTGTTATTAGGACGGCAACCCAATGGCCTAGTCATGTTAAGTATTCTGTATCCAATGTTTTAGGTATCGATCCTTCAATCGTAGTCGTTGAACCTACTTCGCTTAACCTGCATATGGACGGAAAATTGTGGTATCCCTCGCTTATGGCTTGCCTTGCCTCCCTTGGGACATTTTTAACAAAACGCACCGTCCGCCTTATTCTCAACAGAGAAGAGGATTTTCTTTTTTCGCCGAAAAGATGCGCTTCAAAGGTCGACATTACAAGCGCAATTGACGAAAAAGGCATTATAACAGCTTCCGATATCGATATTTCTGTTAACCTAGGCGCAATGATGGTTAACGAAAATGAGATTATCGATCAAATGTGCTTAGGAAGCTTTGGATTGTACAATTTTAATCATATAAAGCTAACGGCAAGAGGAAATAAAACAAACATTCCGCCTCAGGGACCTTTTTCGGGCTTTGGTCTTGCTCAAGGAATATTTGCGATCGAAAGACACATTTCTCAAATCGCGGATACGCTAAAAATCGATCCTGCCGAATTCAGAATAAAATGTATTGATACCCGTATCCTGCCTTCCATGCAGCAGCAAGCTAAAAATATTATTTCAGGACAGGAATTAATCGAGGCGGCTACTACAATGAGCGACTACAACAGAAAATGGGCGTCTTTTGAACTCTTAAGGCAGACCAACTATGTTACGGTGAAAGGAGAAACACCGCGCGGGATTGGGATTGCCGCAGGCTTTCAAGGAAACGACCTTTTACACTGCGGGGAAAATACATCTCAAAAAAACTCTTCAAAAACCGACGCTTCAAAATTCGGCGTGGAATTAACGCTGACAAAAGACGGCATATTGGAAATAAGGTCAAATATTACAAGCACCGAAGACTACCAGAGAATCTGGCAGAAAATCGCGGCGGATATTTTATCGATACCATACGACATGATACATCTTGTTAACGATAATGCTCCCGACTCCGGTCCTTCCTGTTCGTCAAGGAATATTTCAGTTATAACTAAACTCGTCGAAAAATGCTGCCACGTTATCCGCAAACAGCGTTTTCATGATCCGCTGCCGATTACTGTGCGAAGATACATTAAACCTCAAAGCGGATCTTTAAGAAGCAATGAATGGAAAGTGCAGGACATAAGCGGTTTTATAAAACCGGCTTTTGCCGCCGCTGTTGTCGAGGTAACAATCGACATGATCGAATGTCTGCCTAAAATAAAAGGAATATGGCTTGCCGTTGACGGCGGAAAAATTATATCAAAGCACAGGGCAAAAAGAACCTTAACGCGCGCGTCAATTCAGGCGCTTGGATGGGCGTTTACCGAAAACATCGAATACATAAACGGAGCCATCCCGAAAAATCAATTTGATAATTTCAGAATTTTTTCTCCATTTGATACTCCGCCGATCGAAATCAACCTTCTGTCAAATGACGCGGCTGAAGCAAAGGGAATTGGAGAGCTTCCGTTTACCTGCATTCCCGCGGCTTTCATGCAGGCAGTTTCTCAGGCGATGGATCATTGCTTTAAATCTATTCCGGTTAAAAGAAAAGATATTTGGGAAATTATCAGGATAAAGAATGAAAGCGCTGCGGTAAAAGAAACCGCGCAGGCGGTAAAATGATAGTCAATTTCATCTTAAACGGCGAAGACGTAATTTTCCGGGGAGAAGCCGGAGTAAAGCTGATTGAAATCCTTCGCGGAACCTTTGGTTTATTCGGATCAAAACCCGGCTGTCTTTCCGGTCAGTGCGGAGCGTGTACGGTAATTTTTAACGGTAAAGTAAGCTCTGCCTGTCTTATACCGGCTTTTAAAATTAAAGACAGCGAGGTTATCACCATCGAAGGTTTTTCCCAGACACTGGAGTATCAAGAAATTGTAAAAGTTTTCACCGACGTACATTTGGGAAACTGCGGATACTGCGAAGCGGGAAAAATTCTCTGTACCGAAGCTCTTCTTGAAAAATTACAAGCGTCCTCTTTATCAAAGGACGAAATACTGAGAGGTTTTTCTGGAATTCGGTGCCGCTGTACCAACGTGGAAAGACTGATAAAAGCTGTGAACATTGCTGCGGCTGTACGCTACAGGAGGCTGTATGGACGCGCCCCTTAATCATGTTTTCTTCCCGGATTCATTTAACGAACTGTTCGCTGTCTGGAATCGTTTTCCGGCTGCTGTCCCTTACGCGGGAGGCACGGATCAAAATATAAAACAAGGGAGAAACGGAAGAAATCAGAACATACCGGACAAACAGGAAAACAGCATTTACAATTTACCGCCTGTTTTTATCTGCCTTGATAAAATTGAGGAACTGCACATTATCACAAGAACAGAACACTACCTTGAGATCGGAGCGATGGTAAAATTAAACACGCTTCTTCAGCTTGGAAAAACCGTTCCGCATATTTTACGAAAATGTCTTGAAAAGATCGCGGGCGTTCAGCTTAGAAACATAGCGACTGTCGGCGGAAATATTTGCACAACTTCACGTTTATTGGATTTACCTGCTCCGCTTACAGCTCTTGACGCGCAGTACGAAATACGCGACGCGCAGACAAGCCGCTGGGTTTCTTCGGCGCGTTTTCATTCTTTGACTGAAGACACAGGTCTTGGCAATCAGGAAATTCTAAGCAGAATACGCCTTCCACTGCATCAATGGGACTATTCAATTTACAAAAAATTCTTTGTTGAAGGTTTGAATTTAAACGAATCTCTCATATTTCTAGCGAAAACTCAAAAAAATGTTTTATCTGAAATAAGAGTAATTTATAAAGGTCTTACAATCATTAGGAACAAAGAAAGCGAGACAATCTTAAACGGAAAATCACTGCCTTTAAGCCGTAAAACAGCCGATGAATTTACCGAAAAATGGAGAGAATTCCTGTCCGATAGACATGATATATCCGAATTTTCAAAAAATGCCCTGATAAACAGCATTGAAGAGAACGTTTTTAATTTGTTGGAATAGACCGGACTCCTTGATACAATTATTCAATTATGCTAATATTTCATAGATTTTTATCAAAATCGCATGAAATATTGAGCGTGTTTCGGCAGCCGGTACATATTGCGTCCGCTTCATTAGTTTAAGAGGCTGGTACAAATTCCTCACAGAGAAGGGAGATTTTACCGTGAATAATAAGATTCACGATAAGAATTTTTAATTTATGGTATTTAATCTAGGCGAATATAAATCTCAAGTCAGTATAACCTCGAAAATCCCCGCAATAAACGAAATTGCTCTTTCCCTGGGTTTAGAGTCAGACAACCCGTCTTTTAAACCTCTCGTCATTGCCGATGAAAACACAACTTCAATAGCCTCTAAAATCCTCGGCGGATCTGATTTACCTCTATGTGTTTTAAAAAGCGGCGAAGAGCATAAAAACTGGCAGTCTGTTCAGAAAATACTGGAAGCGGCGAAAGCAGCCGGTTTGGGCAGAGACGGTATTTTTATCGCTGTCGGCGGCGGCGTTATAGGCGACTTAGCCGGTTTTGCTTCTTCGGTTTACATGAGAGGCTGCCGTTTTGTCTTGGTTTCTACCACCCTGCTCGGCATGGTTGACGCTTCTGTCGGCGGCAAAACAGGTTTCGATCTTTTTGAAATAAAAAATCTTGCCGGTACTTTTTATCCGGCGGAACAAATTTATATGCCGGTAGAAACTCTTTCATCCCTCGCGCAAAGAGAAATAAAAAGCGGAATGGCTGAATTAATAAAAACAGCCGTCCTCGCGGGCAATGATTTTCTTGATGAATTGGGAGATTCTGCCGCTAACCTAAAGGACTTTCGTTTTGATGCCGGAGGTGTGGGCTCGTGCGGTTTGTGGTCTAAAATGATCGAAAGAGCGGTTCAGTTTAAGGGCGGCATTGTAAGCGAGGATTTACGCGAATCCGAAAATGGCAAGAGACGGCTGTTAAATCTGGGGCACACTTTCGGACACGCGCTTGAAAGCGCCGCGGGATTGGGAACAATCTCTCACGGAGAGGCTGTTGCGTGGGGCATTGTACGCGCCTGCTGCCTCGGCATCGAATTGGGTATAACGCCGCCTTCAAGAGCGCAAAAAATAATCAATTTGATAAAATCCTTCGGGTATAACTGCGAAGGTCTTTCGAACTTTACTTCGGCAAATATTGACACGAATACTCTGTTAAACGCAATGCAAAGCGATAAAAAGAAAAAAAACGGAAAACTCGCCTTTATCGTACCTGATGAAAAAAGCGCTGTTCCTGTTTATCTTGAAAATGAAAATAATATGCAGCTTATAAAAAAAATTATTAACGGCGGTAACAAAAATTGAAAAAGCTCTCTTTCTTCCTGCTATTTGTTCTTGTTTTATCTTTAGTTCCTGTTCTTGCTCAGCAAAATAACAATCCCGGAAACAACAACAATGAAATTATTTCAGGCGGTATCGCCGGAAACGGTAATAATGGATATCCTTCGGATTCGATATTTGTGATTAACTCTTTTGATTATAAATTAAAAGGGCGGACAAGAGTTTACGCTCTTGAAAAAAAGATTGATTTAGTAACCGGAGAAGAGATAACCGGATACTCCAATTTTGAAAGATATATTCAAAATAAAAAACAGCTTTTAATTAACGAAAGAGTTTTAAAAGATAATATAATAATTGAATATACGATTGAAGAAGCCCGCGAAGACGGAAAATATCCTGTAAATCTGACAATTATAGCTGAAGACACATGGAATATAATGGCTCTCCCCTATCCTAAATACGATACTAATTCAGGCTTTGAATTAACAGTTAAAATACGGGATTATAATTTTTTAGGAACAATGACGCCTTTAAGGCTTGATGTCGGATATATTTATGATGAAGAAAAACGTCATATTTTTAAATCTTTGATTGATGCCGATATTCCTTTTAAATTGTTTGGTCTTTACTGGACTGTCGATTTTGATAATTATTTTAATTATCAGCCGAATAAAGATTTTCATTACTATTACGCGAATCATACCGGATTATTTGTTGATATTCCTATAGGAAGAACAACACTTAATATCGGTTTTTCTGAATATATAGTTTTTAACGAAGAAAATTCCAATAACGATAAAGATCTTACTAGTAAAAATTTTCAGGAAGGATTATATATGTCAAGCCGTCCTGAAATTTCATGGAAAATTCCAACGGGATTTAAATTAGGCGAATACAGAGAATTAACTTATACTCCGAAAATTTCCGCGGCTTTTAATCATGAAATATTGCCGTGGACATTGCTTGAAACAAAAAAGGGACCTTTTTTAACATTCTCTCATCTTCTGATGATTGAACGCATAGATTGGATAGGTAATTTTAAAAAAGGATATACCGCGAGCATTAATAATTCGTTTAATTTTAATTTTTTTTATATGTCAACAGATCGTCAGCCTTTCGCATCCCAGGAGTATTTTACTTCCTATCTTGATGTGAACGCCGCAGCTTATTTTATATTCACCGATTTTTTAGGTTTTTACACTCGTTTTAAATACCGTCATTGGTTCAATTCATATGGTGACAGCGCAGGCGACGTACTTCGCGGTTTTCGCGACAGTTATATTAAATCGGACTATATGATTTCTTTAAATATTGATATCCCTATCAGAGTTTTAAAAGTAAGACTCTCCGAATGGTTTAAAACCAATTTTAAAGCGTTTGATTGTGATATACAGATAAGCCCGACAATTGACGCGGCTGTCTATCAGGAACATACAGGCGATGCTCTTGGTCCCGGTTATTTCATATTAGCTGCAGGAGCTGAGATGATTGTATATCCTCTTGCCACACGAAGTATGTTTATGAGAATTTCATTTGCATACGGTCTATTATCTCCGGAAAAATTAAAAGGTTATGAATTATTTATCGGAATGGAACTTCATTATTAAAGAAATATAAATGAACATAAAAACATTATTTAAAATACCAAAAAAAATTGGTTTACTTCTTAACAAGAAACAAAAAATAACTTTAATTTTTTTATTCTTTTTTACAATTTTTTTATCGTTTGTAGAAACTGTAGGCGTTTCAGCAATCATGCCTTTTATCACAGTTGCATCTAACCCTTTAATACTCGAAGAAGGAGTATATAAAATAATATTCGATTTTCTAAAGTTTACCGATAAAAATTCGTTTATTATTACTTTTGGTATTTTGATAATTTGCTTTTATTTGTTCCGTTCTTTATTTAACATAACTTATAATTTTATATTAAACAGATATTCACTTGGAACTTACAGGCATTTTTCTTTAAAATTATTTAAAATATTCTTTACAATTCCGTATAAAGATTTTGTTCAGAAGAATTCAGGTGAAATTATTTACATTATTAATTCCGAAACTATGAGAGTTTCCAGATTATTATCCGTTTTATTATTAATATTCTCTGAATTATTTACCGTGATAATGTTATACGCATTAATAATCGCCGTTAATTGGCAAATGTCTCTTGTATTAACTTTAATTTTAGCAATTATTGTTTTTTTTGTTACAACTTTTCTTCTAAAAATTTCAAGTCGGCAGGGGGAGAAGACAACTAAAGAAAACAAGAAATTATCACGTATACTTCATGAAGCTTTTTATAATTTTAAATTTATTAAACTTCGCAGCAAAGAAAATGAATATTTTAGAAATTACGAATCTTCCGCAAAAAATGTTGCGCGCGCAAATATAATTTCTTCAACGCTTGGCATTCTGCCTCGTAATTTTCTTGAAAATTTCGGTTTTTCGCTGTTGATCGGCGTTGTAATTTTTATTACTTGGAAGATGGGATCTCCCGCAATGATAATACCTATAATCAGCATGTATGCTCTTGCGCTTTATAGAATGCTTCCTGCGATAAACAGAATGCTTGGATATTTAAATGATATTGCATACAATAATAATTCACTGAATGTTGTCTATGAAATAGTAAATCAAGAAACTGAAACGGAAGGAGATCAAAAAATAAGTTTTAATAATTCCATCAGGATTAATTCTATTAATTTTAAATATAATACCGGAAATGATGTTATTAAAAACGCTGATCTTGAAATACTTAAAGGCGAAAGCATTGCGGTAACAGGCGAATCAGGCTGCGGAAAATCAACTTTAGTTGATATATTAATCGGTATTCATAAACCGAATTCAGGATCAATTTTTATTGACGATGTAAAAATTACGAATGAGAATATCCGTTCGTGGAGAAATAAAATAGGATACATTCCGCAGAATATTTATCTTTTTGACGGAACAGTTGCGGATAATGTTACTTTTTCCGCGCAATATGACGAAGAACGTCTTATAAAATCATTAAAGATGGCAAATATCTGGAGTTTTTTAGAAAAAAATAACGGGATAAACACAATGGTCGGCGAAGGAGGCATACAGCTTTCAGGCGGACAAAAACAAAGAATCGGCATTGCCCGCGCTATTTATACCAATCCCGATGTTCTTGTTCTTGATGAAGCGACATCCTCTCTTGATAATGAAACAGAAGAAAAAATAATGGAAGAAATTTATGAAATCAGCGAAAATAAAACGCTTATAATAATTGCTCACCGTTTATCAACTGTACAGCGATGCAAAAGAAAAGTAATTATAGAAGACGGAAAAATATTTGAAAAATGAATGATATAATAAAAATATTTGTTATTACTCTTTCAGAGCAACATGAAAGACAGCAATTTATTTCAGACCAATTTAATAATATTAATGTGCCTTTTGAGTTTATATACGGTATAAACGGCAGATTATTATCTGATAAAGATAGAGAAACTTTATATGATAATGAGAAAGCAAAATATTTTGACAGAGAACTAACATTAGGCGAGATCGGCTGCGCTTTAAGTCATAGATTAGTTTATGAAAAAATGATTAAAGATAATATTCAGAAAGCGATAATTCTTGAAGATGATATTATAATTAAAAAAGATTTTTATTCAATTATATCATTTTTTAACGATTTTTTATGTAAGAATACAGTAATAAAATTAGAAAGATGTTACGGTAGCAATCCTTCTGAAGACAATGTACTTGTCGGCAAATTTACATGCTGGCACAGAAAAAAAATAAATAATGAATATTTTATAGGTCAGCCTATAAATAATCCGTTTTTAACATGTGGATATTATCTTGATTTACTTGCTGCAAAAAAATTGTTTTCTCTTATGCCTAAATTATTTATTGTAGCCGACGCGTGGTGGTATTTCAGAAAGTTTATTAAGTTAAGAATGATTAATAAAACTATTGTAACAACTAATAATATATTTAAATCTCTTATAGGTCAGCAAAATGAAACATTATTTAATAGTTACAAAAACTCTGGAATATTGGAATATCTTACCTTGAAAAAACATAAAAGTATAATTAATAAACTTTTATATAAGATTATAAAATTATTTTACATTATTTCACTAATATTTAAATGAATGATATAATATTATGAATCCATTTTTTTCAATAATAATACCTGCTTTTAATTTAGAAAAATATATTAAAAGAGCTATATCATCTGTTTTGAATCAAGAATTTCAAGATTTTGAAATAATTATCATTAACGATGGCTCAACAGATAATACATCAAAAATAATTAATGAGTTTAAATCTTATAATAATATTACAGTAATAACTCATTTATTAAATGAATCACTGCATATATCACGAATGGATGGTGTATTAGCGGCAAATGGACAATATATTTTATTTTTGGATGGAGACGATTATTTTGCTCAAAATGCATTTAATATATTAAATGATTCTATAAAAAATAATCAAGATTTCGATTTTTATGAATTTGGTTATATTAAACAGCCATCTGGTAGCAAAGTTTACCCATCATTTTCCGGAGAAAATAGATTTTTGTCTTATTTTAATAATGAAGGATTTCCTAGCCATACTATATGGAATAAAGTTTATAAAACTAATTTGCTAAAAATATCTTTTTCTATGATGGAGAGGTGTTATATAAATAATGTTGAAGATTTATATGAATCTATTGTTATTTCATATTATTTAAATAAAACATTAAATATAAAATATATAATTACAAATTATTCTATTGGAACAGGTATTTCTACAACTTACAAAAACTATAAAGAAACTATTGAACACTTGCAATCAGTGAAAACAATATTTAATTATATTAAGATATTTTTGACAAAAATAAAACAAGATCAAAACTTAGAAGCAATAGATTATCGTTTTATGAAGTTCATAATAGAAAACTATATAATACCTCAAAAAAATGAAAATGATATGTATAATCTTATAATGAAATTACCTGACTTTTTCGATCAAAATTCAATATTGAAATATTTTCATTTTCAAATAGAAAATAATTTTAAAATTATTAATACTATAGAATTTAAATTATTTTGTAAAATTATTAAGCCATTAAGATGGTTTAAATCTTTTCTTAAAAAAAATAAAATCACAGATGCGGATTGAGGTGATATAATGCCGAAAATAACAATAGGTGTACCAACATATAACAGATTAAATTTACTTAAAATTATGTCAAATTCACTTTATAATTCTGATTTAAGCATATCACCAAATATTAGAATTTACGATGATTGCAGTACTGAATTAACAAAAGAAACATTAGAAACAATCTTTCCAGATGCAAAAACAATTAAAATTAATTCTTCAAATTTAAAAGCAGATAAAAATATATATCAAATGTATGTCGATTTCTTAACTACAGATGATGATTATTTTTTTAATGCTGATTCTGATCTTATATTTAATAAACATTGGCTTAATTTAAGTTTAGAATATATAAAAAAAACCGATGGTGTATTAACAATATTCAACACAATTGCTCATAAACCTTCCAGTATTGTTGATGATTTATTTTGTTTAAAAGATACAATTGGTTCTGCCGGTACTTTGTTTAAACGCGATTGTATAGAAAATATGGTAAACTATTTTCATTCTATAAATATGGTTAAAGGGTTTGATTGGCAATGGTCTAAATATTTTTGTGATAATAATATTAAAATATATTGCTTGAATAATAGTCTTGTTCAGCATATTGGATATTCAGGACAACATTCTCTTTTCTATTTTGATGTGGGTAAAGGTTTTAAAATCGAAACTATTAATGACGGTCAAATAATGAATGATATATTAGTCGATTGCATTGATTCATACAAACAGAAAGACTATGAAATTAAAAAGAAATTGGATTTGCAAAATAATAGTTTTTTATATAATTTATCAAACTGTTTTAAAATTGTTGCGAGAAAAATACTTCCAAACTTTATTAAAAGAAAAATTAAAAATATTATTAAAAGGAAATAAATTAAATCTATGATTCCAAAAAAGATACATTATTGCTGGCTAAGCAATGATAAGATGTCTAAAGTTACTAATAAATGCATGGATACATGGCGAAAAGTATTGCCTGATTACGAGTTCATTTTATGGAATACAAAAAATTTTGATATAAATTCCGTTCCATTTGTTAAACAAGCGTACGATATGAAAAAATATGCTTCCGCGTCAGATTATATAAGATTGTATGCAGTTTATAATGAAGGCGGCATCTACCTTGATACAGATGTCTATATTAAAAAAAGTTTTAATGATTTATTAAATTATGATTTCTTTTCCAGTCTTGAACGTGATTTGACAACAGTTCCTATTGATTCAGAATATGCTTTAAATTTTATGAAAAATGAAAATCCTGATTTTATAAACAAGAAAATCGAAAGAATTGAAGGATTTGGTCTACAAGCGGCTATTTTCGGAGCTAAACCAAATAATGTTTTTATCAAAGATTGCATGGAATGGTACGAAAATAATAATTTTACTTCAACATATACTATTACAAACGTTAACATTGGTGTAATTGCTCCTGATGTATATGCGGCTATGTTGCAAAAATACGGATTTAGATATATTTCCGGTATACAACAATTAATTAATAATATGATAATACTCCCCGCTGATTATTTTCCAAATCATATTTATAAAACAGATAATGCTTACGCTGTGCATATATGCGAGAATAGCTGGAGTAAAAATAAGAACAAATGTTTAATTAAAAAAACAATTGAATTAATTAAAAAAAATAATCTAATCAGAAAGTTATTTAAGAAGAAAAAATATTATAGTTGGGAAAATATTATTAATATCGGAGGACAATATAAAATATAATTATGAATTCACTTCTATTAATATCACAAACATACCCTCTTGATATAGGTGATACATGTTTTATAAAAAATGAAATTCCTTATTTATATGGTAAGTTCGATAAGATATACGTTTTTTGTACAAGCACTTTTAAGAATAATATAACAACAATAAAAGTACCCGACAATGTTATTGTATATTTTAATAAATTTAAAAACAACATATTTCAAAAATATATAACATACTTATCAGTTCTTTTTAATCCTGTCTTTTACCATGAAATAATGTTTTTACTGAGAAAAAGAAAATTTACAATTAGAACGCTGCGCAGTTCATTGGCTTTTATGAAAAATGCAATCATATTAAATAAACAAATAAATAATATTTTACGTAAAAATAAAAATATTAAAATAATATATACATTTTGGTATATTTTTGAAACATTAGCCTCTCTGCTGTTAAAAAATAAATACAAAGCATATTATATAACAAGAGCTCATGGTTATGATGTGCATGAATTTCAGAATGATTTAAATTATCAGCCTTACAAATATTGGATGGATAAGAATATTGACAGGATATTTTTTGCAAGCCAATACTTATGCGATTATTATCTAAGAACATTCGCAAATTCAGATAATAAAAAATATATAACAATGCCGCTAGGAATAATAAATGATTATCCGGTTGAAATAAATATTAAAAACAGGAATACTGATACTTTTGTTTTATGCAGCTGCTCTTATATTATTCCGCGAAAAAGAGTAAATTTAATAATTGAAGCATTAAATCAAATTAATAATTTTAAAATTCACTGGATACATATTGGCGACGGTTCTGATATGAATAGTATAATGTCATTGTCTAATAATCTTCTAAAAAGGAATAATATTTCTTTTGAATTTAAGGGTTTTATGACAAGTGAACAAATTATGAATTTTTATAATGAAAACTATATTGATTGTTTTATATCAACAACAGAAGCAGAAGGCGGACGTCCTGTTTCAATATCGGAAGCAATGTCTTTTGGTATTCCTGTTATTGCTACAAACGCCGGAGGCGTATCGGAAATAGTTAGAGAAACAGGCATCTTATTGGATAATGATTGTAAAATAACAGATATAAGTAAAGCAATTACTGATTTATATAATCTTTCTGAAACTGAAAAAAATAATATAAGACATTCTACTAGATGTTTTTGGGAAAATAATTGCAAAGCTGAAACCAATTATACGAAATTTGTTGCTGAATTGGAATCACTATTAAATAACTAAAATATTAAGGGATATATGGCAAAAATAACAGTTATCGGAACAGGTTATGTTGGTTCAGTCTCCGGCGCGTGTCTTGCGGATTTCGGCAATCATGTAATTTGCGTTGATTCTAACGAAGAAAAAATTCAAGATTTAAAAAAAGGAATAATTCACATTTATGAACCCAATCTTGACGATGTTATTAAACGTAATATAAAAAGCGGACGTCTTTCTTTTACAACTAGTTTGTCTGAAGCGTTAATAAAAAATGAATATAATATAATTTTCATCGCGGTAGGTACTCCTCCAGCCGATGACGGCAGCGCAGATCTTGTTTATGTAGAAGGCGCCGCGAGACAAATTGGCGCTATTATTACTCAATACACCGTTGTAATTAATAAAAGCACAGTTCCAATCGGAACAGGCGGCAAGGTTACAGGCTGGATTCAGGAAGAATTGGACAAACGCAAATTAAATATTGAATTTGATGTTGTGTCAAATCCTGAATTCCTTCGTGAAGGAACAGCCGTTTATGATTTTACACATCCTGATCGCGTTGTTATAGGAAGCAAGAGTGAGCGCGCGCTTAAAATCATGAAAGATGTATACCGCTCTTTGTATTTAAATGAAACTCCGTTTATCGAAACTAATCTTGAATCGGCTGAAATGATAAAATACGCTTCCAACGCTTTTCTTGCCGTAAAAATAACTTTTATAAATGAGATCGCGAACCTTTGCGAAAAAACAGGCGCTGATATACGCGCTGTCGCTAAAGCAATCGGTAAAGACGGAAGAATTGGTTCGAAGTTTCTTCACCCAGGTCCCGGTTACGGAGGCTCATGTTTTCCAAAAGATACAAGAGCGATAGCGAAAACCGCGAAAGATAACGGAGAAGATCTTAATATCGTAGAAGCCGCGATTACCGCGAATGAAAAACAAAAAATTCGCGCCGCGAAAAAGATTGAGAATATTCTTGTTTCTCTGAATGGAAAAACAATAGCCGTTCTTGGTCTTGCGTTTAAGCAAAACACAGATGATATGCGTGAATCACCTTCAATTACTATTTGCGAATATCTCATACAAAACGGAGCGAAATTACGCGTATATGATCCCGCGGCGATGAGTGAAGCGCAATGGAGACTTGAATCAATCAAGACTTCAATACATTTCGCATCTGATGAGTATGACGCGGCGAAGGGAGCAGACGCTCTTGTAATTATAACACCGTGGAATCAATTCAGAAATATAGATTTGCTGCGCATTAAAAATGAACTTTCATTGCCGAACTTTATTGATTTACGCAATATTTATAAACCCGAAGAGGTAAATTCTGCCGGGCTTAATTATTTCGGTATAGGTTAAAGGAAAATAATGCCGAAAGTATCTGTTGTAATGCCTTCATACAATTCTGAAAAATATATTAATTACGCTTTTGATTCTCTTATTGCTCAAACTTTTACTGATTGGGAATGTATTGTTGTCGATGACGCTTCAACAGACGGAACATTAAATATAATTAAAGAATACGCTGCGAAGGATTCGCGCTTTAAATATAAACAACTTGATAAAAATACAGGATCAGCAAAAATACCTAGAGATACCGCTATATCGTTATCTGACAGTGATTGGATAGTTATGCTTGATTCAGATGACATGCTCTCAAACGACGCTATTGAAAAGTTACTACAAAGGCAAAAAGAAACTAATGCGGATATTGTTCCATTAAAATTAATGCGTATTGATGAAGAAGGCAATATAATTAACAGCAATACAGATAGATATTTAAATTTTAATTTTAATGAAATTCTTTCAGGTTTGGATGCTGTTAAATTAACAATCGGCAAATGGATAATTTGCGGTTTAGGATTAATTTCAAAACAAATACATTTAAAACGCGATAATTATTTAAATTTATGTTCATCTGATATTAATTATAATATGGACGAATATGATACAAGACAAATGTTTATATATGCATGCAAAGTTGCATTTGTTGATTCACATTATTATTACAGAAGCAATCCAAATTCTACAACAAGGTCATTTCATATTAAAAAGTTTCAAGTACTTAATACTGATAAATTATTATTAGAATTACTGGAAAAACATTATGAAAAGAATGATAACATATTTGAAAAAATGAAATATCAAAGAATTTGCAACCTACAGCATTGCAGATATATGTATTTAAAATATAAAAATAATATTAGTAATATTGATCGTTTTAATTTAAAGAATCTTATAAAGGAAAATTATTTTGATATTTTAAATAATAAATATAATATATGGTCTTTTTCATTCATAAAAAAAATACTTTTAACGAGAAATTATAATTTATTTATTTTTATAACATTTATAATATACTTAATAAAAAGAAAATTTGATAATAATTTGTAAATAACAGAGGTTTAACATTAATGAATAAATTACGTTTTGCTTTAATTGGCTGCGGAAGAATATCATATCGGCACGCCGAAATTTTAAATAATCAAATTCCAGGAGCTGAACTAGCTGCTGTCTGCGATCTGGAAAAAGAAAAAGCGATTAAATATTCAAAAAAGTTCGATATTCCTTATTATCTTGATTATCATGAAATGCTGCAAAAAGAAAATATTGATGTTGTAAATGTTTTAACCGAATCGGGAAATCATGCTAAACATACATTGGATGTTTTAAATTATAAAAAACACGTCGTCGTAGAAAAACCAATGGCACTAAAATTATCTGATGCTGACGCCATGATCAATAAAGCAAAAGAAAAAGGCGTTAAACTTTTTGTTGTAAAGCAAAATCGCTATAATTATCCAGTAAGAAAATTGAGAGAAGCGATTGAAGAAGGAAGATTCGGAAAACTTGTATTGGGAACAGTGCGAGTGCGCTGGTGCAGAGAACAAAAATATTATGATGAAGCGTCATGGCGCGGAACATGGTCAATGGACGGCGGAGTATTCACAAATCAGGCGTCGCATCATATAGATTTATTAGAATGGATGATGGGTGATGTCGAATCAGTTTCCGCGAAATCCGCTACCCGTCTTGTAAATATTGAAACTGAAGATACAGGCGTCGCTGTATTGCGTTTTACAAACGGTTCTCTTGGAATTATTGAAGCAACTACCGCTGCAAGACCAAAAGATTTAGAAGGCTCTATTTCAATTCTTGGTGAAAAAGGCTCAGTTGAAATCGGCGGCTTCGCAGTTAATGAAATGAAAACTTGGAATTTTTCCGATGAACGTCCTGAAGATAAAACAGTCCTTCAGGAATATAAACAGAACCCTCCGAATGTATATGGATTTGGTCATTTTGAATATCTTAAAGCAGTCGTTGATTCTATTCAAAATAATCTTCCTGTTCCTGTTGACGGATATGAAGGCCGTAAATCACTCCTTCTTATTAACGCTTTATATGAATCAATTGAAACAGGTAAAGAAATTAAAATTCATTTTCAGCCGGAAAAATCAAAATTAGGTTTATGAAAAATTATAAATTATATAAAAATGTAATAATCGGAAAAAATTGTTTTATCGGCGACTATGTAATTATTGGTCTGCCGCCCGAAAATAAAAAAAACGGTGAATTAAAGACAATAATCGGCGATAATGCCGTTATTCGTTCACATACGGTTATTTACGCCGGAAATATTATAGGCAATGATTTTAAAACAGGACATCATGTAATGATACGTGAAGAAAATAATATTGGCAATAATGTTTCTATCGGTACCAATTCTGTTATAGAGCATCACATTAAAATTGACGATAATGTGCGAACACAGGCTAATTGTTTCATTCCTGAATTCTCGTTAATTGAAGAATCCGCATGGCTTGGTCCCAACGTAGTTATAACCAATGCCCGTTATCCGCGCTCAAAAAAAGTAAAAGAAAATTTAAAAGGCGCGATTTTAAAAAAGAGCGCTAAGATAGGCGCGAATACTACAATTTTACCGTCTATAGAAATCGGTGAAAATAGTTTAATAGGCGCAGGATCTTTAGTTGCGAAGGACATACCTGCAAATTCAGTTGCCTATGGAAATCCCGCCATTGTAAAAAAGAAAATTGAAGATTTAGGCGAGTATTAAAATGCGAATACCATTAACAAATCTAAAACGTTTACATTATGAAATTCGAGCGGAAATTGATTCGGCGATTTCTAATGTAATTGACAGTAATTCATTTATAAACGGCTCATCTGTCAATGAATTCGAAAAAGAGTTTTCTAAATTAAGCGGTTTAAAACATATAATCGCGTGTTCCAATGGCACAGACGCGATACAAGTATTACTCAAAGCCTTAAATATTGGAATGGGCGATGAAGTCATCGTACCAACGATGACTTTTATCGCGACAGCGGAGTCAGTATCGGCTGTCGGAGCAAAAGTTATATTCGCTGACATCTGTGAGGATGATTATTGTATTAATCCTGATGATGTTATTAAAAATATCAATTCAAAAACCAAATTAGTTATCGCTGTTAATCTGCACGGTAATCCGGCGAAATTAAATATATTAAAAGAAATATGTCAAAATAAAAATATTATTTTAATCGAGGATAACGCGCAGGCGCATTTAGCGAAAATAAATAACAATGTTATCGGCAGTTTTGGAATCGCGTCAACTTTTTCTTTTTTCCCGGGGAAAAATTTAGGAGCGTTTGGCGACGCAGGCGCAATTGGCACAAATAATGACGAATTAGCAGAAAAACTTAAAAAACTTATTAATCACGGCAGAACAAATAAATATGAACATGATATGATAGGTTTTAATATGCGTATGGATACATTACAAGCCGCGATTTTAAAAGTAAAACTTAAATATTTACCTGATTGGACGGAAAAACGGCGCGAAAAAGCAAAGCGTTATAATGATTTATTAAAAGATTTACCTTTAATACTACCGTCTTTTACTGATAATATATACAATGTTTTTCATCTTTATGTAATTAGAGTAAAATCCAGAGAAAAAATAGTCAAATATTTAAATGATAATGAAATTGAAACAGGAATACATTATCCTATACCTTTGCATTTACAGTCAGCATATTCATTTCTAGGATATAAAAACGGTGATTTTCCGGTTTCTGAAACCTGCTCGAAGGAATTTCTGACATTACCGCTCTGCCCTGTTTTATCAGACGGTGAACAGGATTACATCGTACAAAAATTAAAAGAAATAATGTATAAATTATGAAAGGTTTGTATTTAACATTTCATTCAGAGGACTCAAAACAAAAAGGACATGGAATCTGGAAAAAAATATTAAGTCAAATTGAAGCGATTAATAGATCAGGTATTGAAATACAAAATTATAATATAAGTACGCCGAATAGATATCGTACAAAAGTATTTAGTCTATTTAATCCTTTTTATTTCTCAAAAAAAATAGATAAAGATTTCTATAATTACGATTTTTATTATATACGTTATCCTTATTGCTCATTTGCGTTTTTAAACTTATTAAAGAAAATGAAGAAATATGGAAAAGGTAAAATAATTGTCGAAATTCCAACATATCCGTATGACGGTGAAATAACAAGTTATTTTTTTGATATAGTAATTGATAAACTGTTAAGAAATAATCTAAAAAAGTACATTGACGCTTTCACAACATATTCTATAGATAAAAATATTTACGGTGTTCCTGCAATTCCAATAATGAATGGCATTGATTGCTCTAAAATTTCTGTCAGTAATAAAACAATTAAAAATAACGATAATTCTATTCATTTGATAGCTATTGCTCAATTCGCTGACTGGCATGGATACGATCGTTTAATAAATGGTCTTAATATTTATTATAAAAACATTCATGATAAGAATGTCTATTTACATCTTGTAGGCTCAGGCTCTGAATTAAAGTATTATAAAGAACTAATCGAAAAATATAATTTATCTGAATATATAATTATTCATGGCTTACTATACGGAGAAGAACTTTCCGAACTTATAAATAATTCAAGTATAGGTATATGCTCTCTTGGCAATCATAGAAAAAATATTTTTTTAACAAGCGAATTAAAAAGCAGGGAATATCTTGCGAGCGGACTTCCAATTGTTTCTTCTGTAAAAATTGATGTTATACCTGAAAATTATAAATACTGTTTTTATGTCCCAGCGGATGAAAGTCAAATTGATATACAGTCAATCATTAATTTTTATAATAACTTATTTTTAAATAATGATTTATCGCGAATGATTAAAGAACTACGCAAATTCGCCGAGGAAAATTGCGATATGAATGTAACAATAAAGCCAGTTGTAGAATATATAAAAAATATTTCATGAATATACCAAAAATTATTCATTATTGCTGGTTTGGGAACAATCCTCTTCCCAAATCAGCTAAAAAATGCATAAGAAGCTGGAAAGAATTTTTTCCTGATTATAAAATAATCGAATGGAATGAAACAAATTATGATGTAAACATTATTGCTTTTACTTCTAGCGCTTACAAAGAAAAAAAATACGCTTTTCTAAGTGATTTTGCCAGATTTGACATTCTATATAAAAACGGAGGAGTTTATTTTGATACAGATGTTGAAGTAATAAAACCTTTTAATAATATTTTAATCAATGGATGTTTTCTTGGAATGGAAACAACCGGCAGAATAAATCCAGGATTGGGATGTGGCTTTAATTTCAGTAATGTTTTTATTTCAGAATTAATTAATATTTATAAAAATATAGATTATTATAATTTTATAAATGATAATAAGACAATCGTAGATATAACTACTGATTTATTAATTAATAAAGGATTAAATAATACAAACACTATTCAGAAAATAAATGATATTTATATTTATCCGCCTGAATATTTTAATCCGATAGATTTTAATACTCATTATCTGCGTAAAACAGAAAACACGCGCTCAATTCATTACGGTGACGCGAGCTGGACAGATAAAAAAAGAAAATTTACAGCAAATGTACATAAATGGCTATGCCGAATTTTCGGTAAAAAAATCGGCGTTGTTCTTTCAGCACAATTCAGGAAAACAGCGAAAAGTATTTATAATTTATTTAGAAAATGAATAAAAATATAACAATTATATCACTTAATGGCGATGATAATTCTGGCGGCGTTGAACGAGTTGTCTTTTATCTTAAAAATATTTTATCACAAAAATATAATGTTAATATAATAAAAAAAAACGGGAAGCCGGGAAAATTCGATAAATTAATATTTCCTCTTATCTTCTCTCTGAAATTATTATTCAAAAAAAATACTATAACAATTTCAAATTCATGGCAGTCTTTCTTATATCCGGTTGATTTCAGTATTCATCACGGAACAACAGCCGGATATTTATTAAATACAGGTACAAAATCCGGAAAATCATCGTTTATATCGTGGATGGAAAAAATTAGCGCAAAACGCGCTAAAAAAGTTATTGCTGTCAGTGAAAACTGTAAACAGGAACTTATAGATATTTATAATATTCCTTGTGATAAAATAATTGTATTAAATAATTTTGTTGACGAAAATCTTTTTTATCCTGAGAATACTTCATTAAATAATAAAATTAATATTCTTTTTTCAGGACGTCTTGAAGAAAGAAAAGGACTGTCTTCCCTTCTGGAATTTGCTGCATTCATTGAAAATTCCGATAAATATCAATTAAAAATAGCTGTTAATTCAAATCAAAATTGCAATTTATTTTCTGATTTTAAAAATACAATAATCGAAAAGAACTTAGATATTAACGGAATGAGGTCTTTTTATAATTCCGGTGATGTTTTTTATTTCCCTACAAAATATGAAGGTTTTTCTATGGCAACACTGGAAGCGCTGTCATGCGGTATTCCTGTAGTCGGCACCGGCTTCGCTATACCTCAAGAGATAAGACATTATGATTTTGTATCTATTGTTGAATCCAATGATTTAAATTACATACTTTCTATGATAAATAATATATATAATAGGCAAAAAAACAATAAATCTGAAATACATAATAAAATAAAAAATGATTTTGGATATATGCAATACAATCAAAAATTATTTTCGATTATTAATTTAGAAGTAAAATGAATATACTATATACAATTATAATTTACCCTATATATTTAATAATTGAAATCGTATTTAAAGTTTTTGATAGAACATTTGAAAATATAGGATATTCGATTATTGGAGTCAGCTTTGTTGTAACACTAATCTGTCTGCCTTTGTATCTAATTGCTGAAAAATGGCAAAATATTGAACGTGATACTATTCGTCGTCTAAAACCAAAAATTGAGAAAATTAAATCCGCATTCAAAGGCGATGAGCGGTATTTGATTCTTTCAACATATTATCGTCAGAATAATTATCATCCCTTATATAGTCTTCGATCTTCTTTTGGTATTCTTGTACAGATTCCTTTTTTTATTGCAGCATATACTTTTCTTTCCCATTTACAAATATTAAACGGCTCTTCTTTTTATTTTATTCGTGATTTGGGAGTTCCTGATGCTCTTATAACTATCAATAACATCAAATTTAATTTATTGCCTGTCTTAATGACTTTAATAAATTGCGTATCAGGTATAATTTATTCAAGAAAATTATTGTTAATAGATAAAATACAAATATACGCTGTTTCAGGAATATTTTTATTATTACTTTATAATTCACCTTCCGGCTTAGTACTCTATTGGACAATGAATAATATATTATCATTAACTAAAAATATTTTTCAATTATTCAAGAAACCAATAAAAGCCTTGTATGTTTTGCTATGTATTATTGCTCTTTTTATTGTAATTTATGTAATATTTATTAACAAAGGAAGTTTCAGTAAAAGATTCATAATGGCAGGATTAGTACTATTAATTCCTGCTATACCATTATTAATTAATTTATATAAATATTTAATAAAAACAGTTTTAAATATATTTAATAATGATGAAATATCAAAACAAAAAATATTTTTACTTTCAATTATAAACATTGGTCTTTTAACAGGTTTTTTAATTCCATCTTTTGTAATTAATTCATCTCCTCAGGAATTTTCATATATTGAATCTGTTTCATCTCCGTTTGTTTTTTTATTAAACTCTTTATTACAATCTTTTGGATTATCTGTTTTTTATCCTGTATGCCTTTATTTTCTTTTTGGGAAAAAAATAAAAACGCTTCTATCAATTATAATGTTATCACTTTTATTTATTTTTTCAATAAACACTTTTTTCTTTTCTTATAATTACGGTGAGTTATCATCAATACTTACTTTTTCCAATGCCGGATTATTAAAACCGCAATTAATTACATCTGTTGTAAATCTTTTATTAATTTTTATAATTTTAATTCTTATTATATTAATCTTTAATTTTAATAAAATGATTATATTCAATTCATCATTATATATTATATTGATTTCATTTTTTGTTATTTCAATTGTTCACAGCATCAGTATTAATAATGAGTATTCCAGATTGACAATGATTCGAAATTCAGAAACAGAAAAAAATGCCGTAACTCTCTCTCCAATATTTAATTTTTCTAAAAATGGAAATAATATACTTGTAATATTTTTGGACAGAGGTATAAATGCTTTTGTTCCTGAAATATTTTCAGAAAGCCCAGAATTATATGAACAATTTTCAGGTTTTACATGGTATCCCAATACCATTTCATTTAATGGTTACACACTGATAGGAGCACCGCCTTTTTTCGGCGGTTATGAGTATACACCAAAAGAAATTAACAAAAGAGATTCTATTCCTCTTGTGCAAAAACATAATGAAGCGTTATTATTAATGCCTGTTATTTTTTCAAATAATAATTATAATGTTACAGTAACAGATCCTCCATGGGCTAATTATTCATGGATGCCAGATACAAGAATTTACAATGATTATAAAAATATTAATGTATATAACACGATTAGAACATATACAGGTATTTGGCTTGATAATAATAATTTTTCAAATATTCAAATTAAAAGTAAATTATTAAAAAGAAATTTTTTAATTTATAGTTTATTTAAATGCGCTCCAGTAATTTTACATGAAGCAATTTATCATAACGGTGATTGGTGGAATACTGATACGTTAACAATAGATTATAATCTTATTATTAATAATTATGCTGTTCTTGATTTTTTACCTGAGTTAACAGGAATTGTTTCTGATGAATCAAATAATTATATTTTATTTTCCAATGAACTGCCGCATGAACCTCATTTGCTTCAAGCTCCTGATTATATTCCTGTATTAAATGTTACTGATAAAGGAGAAACAAAATATTCCGATATAATTAATTATCCTGTTAACGCAGCTGCATTAAAGATGCTTGGTAAATGGTTTAAATATTTACAGCAAAATGACCTTTATAACAATACTCGTATTATTATTTCAAGCGATCACGGAGCAAATATTAATACAAATATTTTCACAGATTTTAATAATCTTTCTTTCAACAGAGAATTATTTAATCCGTTATTATTAGTAAAAGATTTTAATGATAATTTTAATTTAAAAACAGATTATTCATTTATGACAAACGCAGACGTCCCGGCTATAGCATTTAACAATATAATTCAAAATCCTATTAATCCGTTTACAGGCAATCCAATAAATAATTCTGATAAAAACAACTTGCAATATTTAACAAATTCAAGCAAATGGATGCCTAATCAGCATAAATCAAATGTTTTTAATATTTCAGACAACGAATGGTATACTGTTCATTCCGATATATTCAATATTGATAACTGGCGAAAAGCAGGAAATTAATCATATGAGCGTATCAATAATTATTCCAACTTACAATAGAAATAAAATGTTATGTGATACTCTATCTAACATAATGCGGTTTGAACATCAATATAACGAGTTAGTTATAGTTGATCAAACAAAAGCACATGAGCCGGAAACTAAGTTATTTCTGGATAATTTATTATTAAATAACAAAATAAAATATATATATGTTGATTACCCTAATTTGCCAAATGCCCGTAATGTAGGGATTAATAATTCTACCGGCGATTTGATAATATTCTTTGACGATGATGTTGAAATAAACGAGAATACAATTCCTTCCCATATCGCATCATTATCAACACCTGAGGTTGGATGCGTAACAGGAAAAGTAACAATAATTAATACTAATAAAAATCAAAATATTGTTCTTGGCAGCAGTAATCGTTTAAAAAAAATAATTAAATCTTTTTTATTTTTCTTTTTACGGAAAAAAGCGTCTTATGTCGGACGTTTCGGCATTTTATCTGACTTTTCACGCGGCAAATTACTTCCTGCCGATACATGTATTGGATGTAATATGTCATTCAAAAGAGATGTCTTATTAAAATGCGGTTTATTTGACTCAAATTATACTGGCAATGCTGTCAGAGAAGATACTGATATGTCAGCAAGAATAAGAAAACTTAAATATAAAATAATTTATAATCCATCAGCGTCAATTATTCATTTTATGGATAATTCAGGCGGAACAAGAACATCATTAAATGAAATATATTGGTCAATGATTTTTAAAAATCAATGTTATTTTTATTTAAAAAATTTTAATTTTACTTATGCATATATATATATTCTTCATTTATCTGATTTTATACGCTGTAAAAAATATAAATTAAAATATATTTCAATATTTAAAAATAGTTATAATGATGCAAAGCGGCTTTTGGAATAATATAATGAACAATATAACAGTATGCGAATTATCAGATTATACTCCGTCTTTTTACGGAAATTTTATGTCTTCATTGCTAAATCTAGAAAAAACGCTAAAAGAAAGAAATCCTGACAATAAAGTTATTTATACTTTTTATGAAAACAGCAGAAACTGCAATTGGATTAATGAAATGCAGCAGAATAACAAAACTGTATTTTTTTTAAAAAGTAAATATTTACGCGGATTTTTTCAATTAAAAAATATAATTAAAAATAATAATATAAATATTATACATTCTCATTTCACAATTCCTATATTTTTATTTATATTTTTAAAATTATTATTTCCTAAATTAATTATTATATCTCATTTTCATAATTTATTTTCCGGAATATATAGTCCAAAACAATTTAAGAAAAGAATAAAAATAAAAGTAAAATTATTATTTTATAATAAGAATATTATTGATTTATTCTGCGGATGCAGTGAAGCTGTATCTAATGATTTAATAAGTTGCGGAATAAAAAAGAAAAAATGTTTTTATATAGATAATGGTATTGATTTCAGCAGATTTGACAATATTATTTATCAAAATAAATATTCTAATATAACTAATGAAAGTAATATTCTAATAATTTACGGAACATATTTTTATACAAAAGGCGTTGACATTGCATTAAATGCTATAAAAGTTATTGCAAAAATAAAAAATATTATTCTAATGATTATCTGTCAAAATAAAGATTTTATTATAAATGAGATCAAAAAAATACTTAATTCAGTTCCTGATTGGATTTTGATTGTACCTTCTCAGGAAAATATCGGTGAATATTTAAAAACAAGCAGTATTTATTTAACGCCAAGCCGTGAAGAAGGATTTTCTTACACAATGCTTGAGGCTATTTATTGCGGTAATATCGTTATTAGAAGCGATCTTCAGGCCATGAACAGAAATCTTCCTAATGATTTTGTTGTTCCCGTTAATGACTCAGACGCGCTGCGTCAATGTATCGAATCCGTTTTATTATTACCAGCGCAGGAGAAAAAAGCAATTGTATCCGAACAAAAAGAATATATTATGCAAAGATGGAATATCGATATCTGGAGTAACAGCGTAATTAATATGTATTTTAAAATGCTGAATGAGCAAGGACTGTAACAATGCTTCAAAATATGTATCCGCTTTATATTGATCCAGGAACAGGAAGCGCGCTTTTCTCTATTATAATTGGAATCGCCGCAACGGTTTACTTTCTTGCCCGCGGACTTTTTCTAAAACTTGGAATAGTTTTTTTCCGAAAAAAACAAAACTCAGAATCACAGTATAAATATGTAATCTACGCCGAAGATAAAAGATACTGGTTGTTCTTTGAAATCATTCTTGATGAGTTTGAAAAACGATGTATCGAAGTTCATTATTTAACAACATCGCAGGACGATCCAATATTTTCTTCTAAATACAATTATGTTAAAGGTAAGTTTATAGGTCAGGGAAATAAAGCGTACGCATTTCTTAATTTTTTATCAGCGGAATTCTTTCTTTCTTCTACTCCCCATCTTGATGTTTTCCAATGGAAAAGATCCAAAAATGTAAAACATTACAGCCATATTCTTCACGCTGCCGGCGGAGCTGTATTATACAATCTTTTTTCTCTTGATTATTTTGATTCTGTTTTACTTCCAAGTGATACGGAAATTCCTGAAATTCGTTTTTTAGAACAATTAAGAAATTTACTGGAAAAACAATTAATAATCATCGGCAATACTTTTTTTGACAAATGTTCCGAAAAAATAAAGCAAATACCAAAGGAAGATGATAATAAGAAGTTTACAGTTCTTGTATCTCCTTCATGGGGAAGCTCGGCGCTTCTAAGCGTATACGGAGAAAAACTTCTCGATCCTCTTTCTAAAACAGAATGGCGCATAATAGTTCGCCCTCATCCTCAGTCTCTTATTGTTGAAAAAGCAATGATAGATTTACTAACAAAAAAATATAAAGACAATCAAAATATTGAATGGGATTACAATCATGAAAACATTTACTCTCTTTCAAAGTCTGACGTTATGATTTCTGATTTTTCAGGCATCATTTACGATTTTGTTTTTTTGTTCAATAAACCTGTAATTATAAATATTCAGAATTTAAATTTTAACCGTCTTGACGCGCAGGATTTACAAGAAGAACCTTATTATTTACAATCAATAAAAAAAATCGGATTACAGATCGATGATGCTTTCTTTAAGAATGTAACAGAATCAATAACAAATCTAATGCAAAATACGCGGATACAACAATTCAGAAATGAAATTAAAAATATTATGTGGCAATATCAAGGTGAATCCGCAAAAAACGCTGTAGACTTCATTGTTCAAACAGCGAGAAAAGAATAAAAGGAAAATAAATGCAGGCAATTATTCTGGCTGCCGGAATGGGCAGGCGATTAGGCGATTTAACAAAAGAAAACACAAAATGTATGGTCTCAATCTGCGGAAAAACATTAATTGAACGCATGCTCGATCAATTAAACGGGCATGACATTAAACAAGTTGTCATTGTTGTCGGCTATTTCGGACAAAAATTAAAAGATTTTATCGGAGAAAAATATAAAGGTATACCAGTTAAATATGTAGAAAATCCTGATTTTAAAACTACCAACAATATTTATTCGCTTTACCTAGCGAAAGATTATTTATTATTAGACGATACTATTTTACTGGAAAGCGATTTAATAATTGAAGATTCAATATTAAACGATTTAATCAAAAATCCGTATCCAAATCTTACAGCAGTTTCAAAATTTGAAAATTGGATGGACGGAACTGTTATTACAATAGATGAAACAAATAATATTTTAAGTTTTATTCCCAAAAAAGATTTTTCATTTTCAAATTCTGATCATTACTATAAAACAATAAATATTTACAAGTTCAGCTCTTCTTTTTCACAAAACCATTATTTACCTTTTTTGGAAGCGTATTCCAAAACAATGGGAAATAACGAATATTACGAAGATGTACTAAGAGTAATTACGTTTTTAAATCATTCAACATTAAAAGCGCATGTTATAAATTATGAGCAGAAATGGTATGAAATTGACGACATTCAGGACGCTGACATTGCCGAAACATTGTTCGCGAATGAAGAAAATATTCTTAATAATTATCAAAAACGATACGGCGGCTACTGGCGCTTCCCAAGACTTCTTGATTTTTGCTATCTTGTTAACCCTTACTTCCCTACTCAGCGGATGAAAGATGAACTCAAATATCATTTTGATACGCTGCTCTCAGACTACCCTTCCAGTCTGAGCGTTAATTGTCTTTTAGCTTCCAAGTTTTTCGGAATAAATCAAAAATATCTTGCAGTCGGAAACGGTGCTGCGGAATTAATCAAAGAAATAATGGCTGGTCTACAGGGAAAAATCGGAATTATAGTGCCGACATTCGAAGAATATTATAATAGATGTGATACGAATAAATTTGTACCCTATATTATGAATAATAGTTCATTTCAATATAATATTAATGATATAATTCCTTATTTTGTAAGTAAAGAAATAAACGCTCTCTTACTTATCAATCCTGATAATCCCTCAGGAAATTTTATACCGATAAATGATATTTTAGATATTGCGTTTTGGGCAAACAAAAAGAATATAAGATTTATCTTAGATGAATCTTTCGTTGATTTTGCGGAGGAAAAATCCAATTCATTATTTAATCATGATATCTTAAGAAAATATCCTAACATGGTAATTATTAAAAGCATATCTAAATCTTTCGGCGTTCCCGGGTTAAGGCTTGGAATTATGGCATCTAGCGATATTCAATTAATTAATAAAACAAGGAAAGAACTTCCCATATGGAATATTAATTCTTTTGCGGAATATTTCATGCAAATATTCAATAAATATGAAAAAGAATATATCAGCGCCTGCAAAAAAATAATTTCCGTCAGAGAGAAATTTTTAAAAGATATGTCAATTATTAACTATTTACGCGTAATTCCGTCTTACGCGAATTATTTTCTTTGCGAAGTTTTATCGCCTTTTACGGCAAAAGAATTAACATTTCTTTTATTAAATAAATACGATATATTGATTAAAGATTGCAGTTCGAAATTAGGTTTTAACAACAAAGAATATGTTCGAATAGCCGTAAGATCAGAAGAAGATAATAACAGGCTGATAGAAGCGTTAAAAATATTAAAGAAGGGATAACTATTTATGATAATACGATCTAAAGCTCCATTGCGCCTTGGTCTTGCAGGCGGAGGAACCGATATTACTGATTATTACAATCGTTACGGCGGTTATGTGTTAAACGCCACAATAGATATGTACGCTTACTGTACAATAGAGCCGAACGATTCCGGTAAAATAGAATTTCATGCCGCGGATTTAGATAAACACGAAGAATATCCTTTTAATGAAAAACTGCCGCTCTCCTCTTCTCTGCCTCTTCACTGCGGTATTTACAATAGAATTTTTTCTGATTATTCGGATAAACCTTTATCATTTAAAATGACAACATATTCCGACGCTCCCGCAGGTTCTGGTCTCGGCTCGTCTTCTACGATGGTTGTCGCGATAATCAAAGCGTTTACCGAATGGCTTAATCTTCCTCTCGGCGAGTATGACATAGCGGCTCTTGCTTATAAAATTGAAAGAGAAGATTTAGGTTTAGCCGGCGGCATGCAGGATCAATATGCCGCAACCTTCGGTGGATTTAATTTTATGGAATTCTACGAAAATGATCGCGTAATCGTAAATCCGCTTCGCCTTAAACGATGGATACGAAATGAAATTGAAGCGTCTCTTGTTTTATTGTATACCGGAGTATCAAGAGAAAGCGCGAATATAATAAGCGAACAGATACAACATACGCAGAAAGGCGACGCTAAAAATATCGAGAGTATGCACGAAATGAAAAAGCAGGCGGTCTATATGAAAGAAGCTCTTTTAAAAGGAGATTTTAAAAGATTCTCTGACTGTCTTTTACAGGGATGGCTTGCAAAGAAAAAAGCGGCGTCTTCCATTTCAAATTCATTCCTTGATGACTTATATCAATACGCGCTTGATAACGGCGCCGAATCAGCTAAAATTTCAGGCGCAGGCGGCGGCGGTTTTATGATGATTTACTGTAATCCATGTAAAAGAGTTTCGCTTATACGCGCATTAAAAGAAAAACAAAACGCTTCAAGTTCAATTTTTATTCTTACGCCGAGTTTTACGGAAACAGGAACACAAGGCTGGCGTTTGTAAAAGGAGACCAAATTTGGATCATATATATGAATTATTAAAGCGTTATCCGCAATTAGACGCTGCTAAAAACAATATTATTGACGCTTTTGAAACAATAAAAGAATCATATAAAAAGTGCGGAAAACTTTTAATCGCAGGCAACGGCGGCAGCGCTTCTGACGCTGAGCATATCGCAGGCGAGTTAATGAAAACATTCGCAAAAAAAAGAAGGCTTCCGGATTCTTTTATTTCCGAAATAAGTAAAAATGATTCAGATATTTCAGGTTATCTTATTTCATCTCTTCAGCCCGGATTACCGGCAATAGCGCTTTCAGGCCATGCTTCTTTAAATACAGCCTGCATAAACGACATTGACGGAAACATTACATTTGCCCAGCAGGTTTACGGTTACGGGAAAGAGGAAGACATTCTTCTTGGTATTTCAACTTCCGGAAACTCAAAAAATGTTTTATACGCCTGCGCTGTTGCCAAAGCAAAAAAACTTAAAATTATAGGTCTTACCGGAAAAGACGGCGGCAAGCTGAAAGAATACGCCGATATTTGCATATGCGTTCCTGAAACAGAAACTTATAAAATTCAGGAACTTCATTTGCCTGTCTATCATGTTATTTGCATGATGCTTGAAGATTATTTTTTTTAAGAGTTAATAATGAAAATTGTAATAATGGCAGGCGGAAAGGGTACACGAGCTGCTTCAATAGCTGATATTATTCCCAAACCTATGATACCAATCTGCGGAAAGCCAATTCTGGAATATCAGATTGAATGTTTAAAGAGAAATAATCTTACTGATATCATTCTTGTTGTCGGATATCTTGGACAGCATATTAAAGATCATTTTGGCGATGGAAAACGATTTGGATGTAATATTTCTTATTTTACTGAAACTGAACCTTTAGGCACAGCGGGCGCGTTATACAAAATAGAAAATCTTTCAGATAACTTTCTGTTATTAAACGGCGATGTTATTTTAGATATGGATTTCAACCGCATGATTTCGTTTCATAAGAAGAAAAATGCGCATGTTACTATTGCCGTTCATCCAAACAGCCATCCTTTTGACAGTTCTCTGATTATCTGCAATAACGACAATCAGGTAACAAGATGGATAAATAAAGAAGACGAGCGTAAATGGTATAAAAACATGGTTAACGCCGGCGTTCATATTCTTACTCTGGATTTTTTAAAAAATTGTTCTCTGTCAAAAGATAAGGTCGATTTAGATCGCGATATTTTAAAACCCAATATTGAATGCGGCAGAATATTCGCCTACTCTACTCCCGAATATATCAAGGATATGGGAACTCCTGAACGTTATGCGCAGGTTAAAAACGATATAGAAAAAGGCATAGTTCACGGTAAAAATTTAAACGAAAAACAAAAAGCGGTTTTTCTTGACAGAGACGGTACGATTAATATCTACGAGGATTTTATACGAAAACCCGAAGAATTTAAATTATTTGAATGGTCTGCCGATGCGATTAAAATATTTAATTCCCTTGGATACCTTGTCATTATAATTACAAACCAGCCTGTAATTGCGCGCGGAGAAGTTGATTTTCAAACATTAGATTTAATTCACATGAAAATGGAAACCGATTTAGGGCATAAAGGCGCTTATATTGATGATCTTTTTTACTGCCCTCATCATCCGGATAAAGGTTTTGAAGGTGAAAGACCTGAATATAAAATTATCTGCGATTGCAGAAAACCTAAGCCGGGGTTGATTTTGCAGGCTGCGGAAAAATACAATATCGATTTAAAAAATTCTTACATGGCAGGCGATCACGATCGTGATATACAATCAGGTATTAACGCAGGATGCAAACCTGTTTTTTTGACATGCGGAGAAGGAAATGCTGAATGTATAACTAATTCAAACATTCCTGTTTTTCAAACATTAAAAGACTTTGCTGATTTTCTTGCAGAACAATAATATATATCGTTAAGGAATAAAAATGAAAGTTGCGATCGTTCATTACTGGCTTGTAAACATGCGCGGCGGCGAAAAAATGCTGGAAGCTCTTCTTGAAATGTATCCTCAAGCCGATATTTACACTCATGTTTATAATCCTAAGTCCGTCAGCGAAATCATAAGAGGCAAACGTGTTTTCACATCACGCATAAATTCTCTTCCTTTTGCGAAAAAATTATATCCTATTTACATGCCGCTTATGCCAAACGCTTTATTGGATTTTAATTTGCAGGAATATGATTTAATAATTTCAAGCGAGGCAGGTCCTGTGAAAGGAATCGTTCCTAATCCTAACGCATATCATATTTGCTATTGCCACAGTCCTATGCGTTATTTATGGGATATGTACCATGAATATTTTAAAAGAAAAAATACTATTGTACGTTTTTTTATGAAACGATTAATTCCTTCGCTTCGCATTTGGGATATTACCTCCGCAAATCTGGTTGATCGTTTTGTAACTAACTCGCAATTTGTCGCAAAACGCATTCTTAGATATTACAAACGTGAGGCAGAAGTTGTTTTTGGTCCAGCTAACATAGAACAATACCAAAATACTGTTCGAAAACCTTTAGATTATTATTTATTTTTCGGTCAAATAACGGATTATAAACGCGTAGATATTGCTATCAATGCTTGTGTTACATCAGGAAGAAAATTAATAGTAGCAGGCTGCGGTTTAAAAAAGAAAGATATAAGAAAGTACCGAAAGAATAATCTTATAATTTTTAAAGGAAGAGTTTCCGATGAAGATACTGCTTCTCTTTTTTCGGGCGCCCTCGCCCTTCTCTACCCCGGTATTGAAGATTTAGGGCTTGTTCCTATTGAAGCGCAAGCCGCAGGCTGCCCTGTTATCGCATACAGAGACGGGGGCGCTCTTGAAACTGTTAAGGAAAATGTAACTGGTATTTTCTTTGACAAACAAACATCCGATTCGCTTATTAAAGCAATAGATCATTTTGAAAGAGATTTTAATTCTTATAACCGCGAAGTATATAACGAACATGTAAATCAGTTTTCAAAAACAGCATTCATAGAGCGTATGAATCGGATAATTAATGACAAAAGGAGAATATAATGAAATATTTATTATCATTATCAATACTAATTTTTTTCTTATCCTGTTCTGTAACTCCAATGCCGGTACATGAACAAAATACTGATCCTATCATTGTGCCGCATGATTTTTTCGGCATAGTTCATGCAGGTATGAATTTAGCAAATGAAGAATTTCAATTGTTAGATGAAATGAATATAGTCTGGATTCTTCATACATTCAACTGGCATCTTATAGAAAGAGAAAAAGGCGTTTTTAATTTTTCAAGATTTGATAATTTTGTAAACAAATCTTTACAGGAAGGAAAAAAGGTTTTTGTCACGCTGGCTTACTCGAATCATTGGGTTGATAAGGATACAGGAAAATCCAAATATATTCCTGAGAGATATATTCCGGATTTTTTAAATTACATTGAGGCAATTATTTTACATTATGGAAATAAAGTAAGCGCATGGCAGATTTGGAATGAACCTAATTTCAATATTTTTTGGAGAGGTACCGACAAAGAATTTTATAATTTATCAAGACAAACTGCTCAGAAAATCAAAGAAATCGCGCCGGAAGCATATTTAATAGGAGGCGGTTTTTCAGGATCGCCTACTTCATTTATTCTTGGAATGAAAAGAACGGGAGCAATTGAACATCTTGACGCCATTTCATTTCATCCTTATTCATTGAATCCAAACTGGTCAATGCGCGTATATGATAGTTTTTTAAGAACTATGTCTAAAATTGATTTTAAAGGTGAAATTGTTATTTCGGAAATAGGTTACCCAACAGGCGGCTGGTATCCTCACCGTGTAACAATGAGGAATTTACCTTCTTATGTTTTAAAAACTATTGTTGGTTCTGCATCCAGAGGAGCAAAAATTTTGTTATGGTTTCAATTTTCCGATAATTACATTGAAGGTGAATATCCCAATAAAATTGATTCTGAGCTGTATTTTGGACTTACATATCGTGATTTTACCAGAAAAAACGGAGCTTGGGCTTATGAAATATGCGCGCGCTACTTACCCGGTTCACGCTATGCTCCTGAATTGCCTATAAGAGAAAGAATTTCTTCCAGTATTGTTTCTTTCTGTTTTATGAACGGCAGAAAAGGCAATACCTTAATTTTATGGAATGATGTTATTGGAAAACAGCGAATTAAAATTTCTGTTGGTTCGTCTTTTTCAGCTCATAATATCTCAACGGGAGAAAATAACATTTTTCAAGATGAAACTTTTCTAGAGGTATCAAGGGTACCTATAGTTATCACTTGGGAAGGATCTTCCGCTCCTAAAATATCATCCCGATAGTTGAAACCTTTATATTTTTGAGTTATTATATCTATAGATGAATTTATCCGATTTCGATACTTGGTATAGGTCGAAGTACAGGCGAACCAGTTCTGCTCTGACAACGACTGCTTTTATTTTTTCTGATCTCATTGCAATTATGCTGTCGTTTGCATGGGGTTTTTTTTGGGTCAGAATTTACGGATTTATTATCAATGACGGCAGCATAATAAACGCAAAATCATTTATTACATACTGGCTTTACCTTCCTGTCTTTATTTTAATTTTCCAGCTTCACAAATTATATCCCGGCGTTTCTCTCGCTCCTTCGGAAGAGATGAGGCGTTTTTTTGTCGGCTCTCTTTTTGTTTACGGTGGTATTGTTTTATCACGATTTGTTGAAAATAATAAGTGGGACGGGGTTAATACGGCTTTTCTTATCGCCGGTTTTTTTTCAACAATCATCCTTTTAACAGCAAGAAGCGTAACACACTGGTTTTTACATAAATCAAAATTAGGCGGTATTCCAACTGTTATATACGGTTCCGATTCGACAGGAAAATTGCTCGCGGAGTGCCTTCTTGGAAGCATAAGAACAGGGTATGTGCCTGTTCTTTTTCTTGATGATAACCCGTTAGGTGACGATGAATATTTAGGAATTCCTATTGTTCATGATATTTACGCAGGTCCGGAAATAGTAAAACGCTACAATATAAAAATGGCAATTATAGCCATGCCGGAACTTGATTCACAAAAATTAAAATATCTTCAAAATACTTCTGTCTCTGCTTTTCGCTATAATGTCCTTATTCCCAACTTCTACAATATCTCGAGTATCTGGATGTCTGTCCGTGATTTCTCAGGCGTACTGGGCATCGACACAAGTAATAAATTAAATTTAACATTTAACCGTATTGTAAAACGCTTTATAGATATCTCTGTTGTAACTTTGGGCGGACTTATAATTTTACCTTTCCTTCTGATTATCGCACTCATAATAAAAATTAATTCTCCGGGTCCAGTCCTATATAAACACAAGAGAATCGGAAAAAACGGAAAACATTTTTATGCGTATAAATTTCGTTCAATGGCTGTTGACGCAGATGAAAAATTAAAAAATATTTTAAAATCAAATCCTGAATTAAAAGACGAATGGGATAGAACGCATAAACTTCTCAATGACCCGAGGATTACAAGTTTTGGAAAAATATTAAGGAAAACCAGCATAGATGAATTTCCTCAGTTTTTAAATATTTTAAAAGGTGAAATGTCGCTTGTCGGTCCGCGCCCTATAGTAGACGCAGAAATTGAAAAATACGGAGATGATTATACCCGCGTTTTTTCGGTTAAACCTGGATTATCTGGTTTGTGGCAGGTTTCGGGCAGATCGAATGCGGATTACCTTGATAGAGTCGCATATGACATTTATTATCAGCAAAGCTGGTCGGTATGGCTTGATATGTGGATTATTTTTAAAACATTCGGTGTTGTACTTAAAAGAAAAGGAGCGTATTAATATGAAAAGAAAGAAAATTTATTTATTTGTTTTTATTTTCATATCTCTTTGTGTATCAAATGTATTTTCACAGATGCGATCTTTTAATGATATTTTTCCTTCAATCAGCAGCGATATCCGTTCCTCTATTTTTACAGATAAAGGTTATGTTAAATCAAGCCGAAGAACGGATAATTTTTACATCTTCGGAAATCAACAAGGCGTAAGACTCGATCCCCAATTAGTTAATATTGTTTTAAACAGAAATCCGGGTTATATAGTTGAATCTGTGATGGTTATTCAGCAAACGCAGAGAGCCGTCACTCTCCTTGATGTATATAACGCTCTTTCCAATGTCCGCGGTCTAAAAGGCAGATTATACGACTCTACCACAAGAAACCGCGCAGTACCGCTTTTTGAAGACGCGACGCGTATCGTCAGTCAAAGGCAGACGACTGCAATTCCAGATCCTTCTCCTGCTGCGAATCTCCCGAAAGAAGAAACATTATATATCAGACTAAAAGATGTTAATTTCGGCAACACATATTACCGAGGGGAAATGGCTCTTGTTCAGAACGGTTTACGCTATACATTATTGAATTTCAGGAACATGACTTATTTATTAGTCCCTGTCCTTAGAGAGGAAAAATTCATAGCGCAGCTTTACGTAGAACCAATCCGCGAAGGAATATTAATCTACAGTATCGCAGGCGCCGATATTTCCGATTTTGTCGCTTCAAAAATCGACATTGATTCAGCCATCTCCAAACGTCTCGCCGTCATCACAGCATGGGCAGCCGACGGAATCAGAAACTGACAATAACTCCCCCCTTCCTCATAAGCGAATTTTAACCGCTGCCCTCTTGCACAAAAGTCAAAAATTCTGTACTCTTCAAAAAGGCATTGCTGCCTAACGGGGAGTTTCCAGAGTGGTCAAATGGGGCAGACTGTAAATCTGTTGGCTCAGCCTTCGAAGGTTCAAATCCTCCACTCCCCAAAAAAAACGGTACAGTCTCCTGTACCGTTTTTTTTGTCTTTTTAAACTTACGATTAAGCGACTTTAAACCGTGAAACTTCTCCGATTAAATTATCGATTCCTCTGCGGTTCTTTCCGCTTATTTCGTTGACATGGTTTACGGCTATATTAATTTGACTGGCGCCGGTTGCCATTTCGTTCATGCCGGATTCTATTTCCTGCGTCGCTCTTTCAAGGTTTTGGCTTTCACGGATTACTTCGTTTGAATTTTGAAGCATTTCTTCCGATCTGCTGCTTACTTGGCGTGTTATATCGTTTACTTTTTCTACGCCTTCCAATATTTGCTTACTGCCGATTCCCTGCTCTTCCATCGCGTGAAGGATATTTTCTTCCTGCTCCGCTACGGTTTTTACGCTGTCGTCAATCGCTGCGAATTTCTTTAAAACATTTTCTGTTGAATGGGTAATTTTTTCAATCGAACCTGTTATTTTTCTCAGAAGTTCACTGATGGTTTTGGATTGTACGCTGGAGTCTTCGGCAAGCTTTCGGATCTCGTCAGCGACAACCGCGAAACCTTTGCCCGCTTCTCCGGCGTGCGCCGCTTCTATCGCCGCGTTCATTGACAACAGATTTGTCTGTCCCGCGATATTCTGCATAACAGAATTTATTTCCAATAAGCCTTCCGAATCCTTTAATATTTCCTGTATATCCGCGGAAACTTCATGTAAACCGTTGCGCCCTATTTCCGACGCTTCTTTTAAGATCTTTACATTATTCGCGTTGCTGATAACGGTATTTGTTACCGAATTTGTGTTAGCGACCATTTCTTCAATAGCGGATGACGCTTGAGCGACATTTTTGGTTTGTTCCTGCACCAAAACGCCTAGCTTATTGATGTTGGTTACAACCTGTTCCATTGTAGCGTGAGTTTGACTGACGCTCGCGCTTTGATTTATAACGCGTCCTTTGATACTCTGAATATTTGCGGTAATCTCGTTTACAGCAGCGGCAGTTTCATTCATATTGCCTGCCAAATCAGTTCCGACATTGGACAATGTAGTTGATTCAGTTTTAATCGACATGACAAGGTTTTTTATCTTGTCCAGAGTATTATTGAAATACTTTGCCAAGTCTCCGATCTCGTCCATCGAATTTGTAGTAATCGATCGCGTTAAATCTCCTTCACCCTCGGATATATCTTTGAGAGTATCGGCTACAGTCACTAAAGGTTTTGTAACTTGATGCAGTATAAAATAGGTGATGACAGCTCCGATAATCACGGCAATTACCGCCAATATAATTGTAAATTTGGTTATAGCGTAAACAGGTTTAAGTATATGTGATTCGGATGCTCCTATTAATATCGACCATGTTTGATCGGAAGTACCGATAGGGAACGAATGCATTGACATAATAATGGTTGTGTCAAGCGACGGATCATAGGATTTACCTTTAAATTTTTCACCTTTAAGTATCGCGTTAAACGCAAGCTCTTTCGCGTCTCCGTATTCAACATCAACATCAGACATATTTTTACCAATTCTTTCCGGAAGGAAATGCGCTAAGATATCACCGTTGCCTGAATACATTACCATTAAAGCAATATCATCGTTTTCACGCATGGTTTGCTCCAAAGTCGGCTGTATAACTGCCATATCCAAAAAGCATCCTACAGCGCCGATTACTTCATTGGTGCGTTGATTTATAATCGGAACCTGTATCAACATCCCAAAGGTGTCATTTCCGTTCAATCTCATAGATGAAGGATCGTCAAACCGATCCTTCCTTCCTTTAGGACTTTTTAAATGTTCCATGGTGTGTTCAATATCATTGCTAGCGCGCGCTGTTATAACGCCTGCTTCCTTGCTAACGGTCATTGCGTACTGCCCGCCGGGACCTGAACCCACCCTGTCAATGTAGTATTCGTCCATACCGTCAAGGGCGTTAGGCATCCAGATTGAATAGGTGAGCCCCCATCTTTCGTTTTCAATCAGAGCGCCCTTCAAGAGGCTGTCGAACTGATCACGCCTTGTTTCAGCAGGCAGACTTTCATAATCCTCCATAATCGCGCTCAGTGTATTCAGCGCCAGAAGATGACCGTCTTCCCTGCCCTTCCAGTAATTTACTTCCCTTTCGAGCGTACGTTCAAGATTTTCAAGGCTCAATTCCAGGCTGATATTTGAAGCCTGCCGAATGAGCAGAGCCGCGATTCCCGTTACAATGACTGCCACTATGGCTATCACCATAAGACTTAGTTTGATTTTCAGTTTCATTTTCATCCCCCTGTGTTTTTTGAAAACACTCAATTTAATTAAAATAAAGCCATAAATTTGTATTTACATACAACCTTTAAAATAAAATATAAGAATTATATATAAAGCCGACAAGTTAATAAAACAGTAATCATATGTTAAAAAAATAGTTTCATTTATTAGAATATTTATACTATATTGAGAAAATAATTATACTAAATTTTATTTTTTATTGTTTTTTTGCAAATTTTTGTTTCGCTTTAAATAAAGTCATGCTAACGCGGGAAAGAATGCTCACTTCGTTATCGCCTGATGTTTCAATAGACAGGAAATTCAAATTAGGATACATAGCGGTAATTTTACTCTGAACTCCGTCCGAGACGCCGCTTGAAGGCATACATCCAAACGGTTTGACTGAAATAAATCCGTCAACTTTATCGTGATAATAAACAGCCTCTGCAATTTCCAGATTTCCCTCTCCGCCGAAAATTGAAGTATGGTAAAACTCATGTCCCAGTTTTGATAATTTGTCCAAATCATGAATCTCGCCTTTTCCGCCGAATTGTTTTTGATTAAAAAAGTGATCTAAAAATTTAAACATAATTTTTACAACGTTAACGGAAATATTTTGTCTTCTGATATAACTTTTACAGAATTTTTCTCTTTTGCTGTCGCTTGCGTATTTTAAATGTTCATAATATCTGTAATTTTTGCTCCAGCCTTCGTAAACTCCGCGCTGAGTGAACATTCCCGGAAGAACTTCGCAGCCTTCGTCTGCGATGAATCTGCGCAGATTGTAATTTGCGTCTCCATGCGCCATATTGGCGAATATTTCGCCGGTAACATAAATAAGCGGTATTTTTTTATCTATTTTTTCTATCTTCGCAATCTTTTTTCCAGCTTTGCGCAGCGCGATCGGCAGTTTTATTAAATAAAAATGACTCATAAAAGCTTTTAGCAGATCACTCCGGCATTCCTTGATTACCTTCATTGCGGATTCTTTGTCTTTTGCGTACGGGCGAATCGCGCATTCCGCGATATGAATAAAATCGGCTAAAACGAAACTTAAGGCAAAATGGACTTTAAAATACGGCGAATATTTAAACGCTGAATTTTTAGGCATAGGCGGATCTTGAATTACATCCGAATTGAAAATTAAAAATCTTAAATCTTTAAAGCCCATTGCGTTTGCAACTTTCATATATTCTTTAGGGTACATTCCGTATCTGCACGGTCCGCATTGTCCGCCGCCGCAGATAATAACGTATTTTTCAACAATTTCTTTTTTAGTCAGACCTTCTTCTTTTTCTATTCGTAAAAGTTCTTTAATAAATGTTCCAAGAGTAAAATAAACCGGATTACACTGCATTCGCGTTCCGTATTCGCGTCCAAGCAGAAAGTCATCCTTTGAATGGTTTCCCAAATCCCTATATTTATAGCCTGTCCTGTGAAAATAAGCCTGTAAAAAGAACGATTTGTTTTCTTCAAACATATTAAATAGTATCGTTGTTTTCTTCTTGTCTTTTTTATCCCAAATGGGGCTTTTTAATCCTTCCCACTGATCTTTTTTAACGTATTTAGGCGCAGTTATCATATTTATTTTTCCCTTCCCAAAAACATCTGTTCATATTCTTTTAAGAAATAATCCGCGGTCTCTATGCGAATTCTAAATGATGATGCTGGTTTGTTTTGGTCAATATCGTGAAAAACAAAATGCGGCGTAGCGGAAGCGTAAAGAATTTGATCAACATAATTATAAGTGGGCGCGTCGTGTCCGCATTTAAAAGACGATAAATCTATCACAGCCAAATTCGGATGGCGGGCGGCGATTTTCGCAGCCCAGATTTTTTGATTTGTATTCTGGTTAAAATTACGAAACCAGACATCGGTAATAACTCTTCCTTCGGTTTCATCGTTAAATAACGGCGATAAAAACTCCTTGTCAAGCGGAATTGATTCCATAGAAAAGACCGGATAGCCGCATTTGCGGAACTCTTCCGGAATCTTGTGGTTAAGCCCAAAATCATGATGATACGAATGTCCGATAAGCACAAGACCAACCCTGTTTTCTTCGATCAAATTATTCATTGTGTCCGCAAATATTTCACGCTGTTTTGCAAGATATTCTTTTAGAGCAATAACTCCGTTATTAAAAGCCCACGCGTTTTCATCCCGCGTTATGTGCAATATTTCCGCGAAATACTGATACATTTTGTCGCATGCTTCGACATATCTGTCCATATTCAGCGAAGGATCAAAATACTCGATATTTTTCTCTTTGAAAATATTTTTATCTTTTGTAAAAACCGCTTCGACAACTTCCGGAGTTCCCATTTGAATTACGCAGGCAGTATTACCCAGCGTGTTCTGCACATCGGTAACAAGGTTTGTAATTATCGGGAAGAATATTGCGTTAACATCAGGCATATTTAATAACTGCCAAATATGAGCGGGCGCGACTTTCGCGGGAAAACACGGGTCAATTGTTCCCCATTTATTGCCGTTTTCCCATAATTTTTGATTTGTAAAATCGGAATAAACAACATTAATCCCAAGCGTTTTAAAATAAGCGGTAAAAAGCGGAGTAAAATAAAACATGTTTAACAGCTTTGGGATTCCGATTGTATAATTATTTATGCTCTTGGGGCTTCTTTGAAACGGCATTTTCCATTCATTTTTCGGCACAATCCTGCGCGAAAACTCAGGATAAAATTTACTTCTATCAATTTTCGCGCCGTGCTCCGGCAGTTTTTCAATTTCTTGATCGGAAAACGCGGCATGCGCCGCAATGGACGTTATATTAGGATTCTTCGCGCAAATCTCTTTTAACTTTTGCTGTTTTTCTTTTACAACTTCGATGTCCAGTGACGAGCCGGTTTCGCAGCCGTATCCGGAAATAAACATCTGTTTGCGCACTCCGTTTTCTATTTCGATAAAAGTGCGTTTGCAGTAATTATTGCATTTTTTGCAGATTGTAGTTTCGTCGTTTTTTGTGTTAAACGAAATATTTGCAGCTTCGTTTATTCCGATAAATGATGTTTCGCCGTTTAAGTTTTTTCTTGCTTCCAGCGCGGCGCCGACTGCGCCGGCAATTCCCGCGTATTTATGAACAATGATTTCTGCGTTTTCCACTTTTCGTTTGATGAAATCAATCTGCGCTTTTACAGCGGCGAGATTTTTCTGCGTTCCGCCCTGAAGCACATACTTTTTGCCGAATTTGGACAGATTGCTTTCCTGCACGACAAAATTCCAGATGTTCAGCGGAAGAACCTGCGCAAGTCCGCACATCATCTCCTCTTTTTTCCAGTTTGCCTGCTGGAAATTCACCCTGTCCTGTTCCATAAAAACAGCGCAGCCGTAATTGAATTTAGGAGCGACTTTCGCCCTGAACGCATATTCCGCGTATTGAGAAAGAGGAACATTAAATTGATTTGCCATGGCATGCAGGAAATAACCATTACCGGCAGAACATTGCGTATTTAGCCTAAAATCCGTAACGCGTTTATTTTTTATAAACAGAACTTTTATATCCTGTCCGCCGACATCGCATATTACGTCAACATCGCCGTATAATTCGACCGCGGAGCGGAAATGCGCGATGGTTTCCACAAGAGAAATATCAAGATTAAGAGCTGTTTTAAGTATTTGAGAAGCGTATCCTGTCGCCGCGGCGCCTCGAATTTTTATTTCAGCGTTATTTTCATCCCGCCAATTTTTGATTTTCTGAAACAGCAATTTTATATCTTCAAGCGGATTGCCGTTTGACAGCACATAATCCGAATAAATTAAACCGCCGTCTGTGCCGATAATCGCGATTTTTGTACTTGTTGAACCGCCGTCAATTCCAATAAAAACTTCAATCTTTTCATTTTTTATGCTGCGGTTTTCCAGTTCCGGCACAGAATATTTTTCTGTGAAACTTTTTAGTTCTTCTTCGTTTTCGATGAGTCCCTTGTTAACTTCGCCGTCAAACTTTCTGTTCTTGTCCGCGATTTTTTCGTACCAGTTTTTTTCGATATTTGATATGTGTAAACTATGATTTTCGCGGGCGAAAAAAACAGCGCCTAACGCGGCAAAATACTGCGAATCATTCGGAAGAATAATCGCTTTTTGTAGCTCGCTTTCTGACGGCGAAAAACCGTGCATCTTCCATGTTTCGGCAATATGTTCGCGCCATAAATCAAGCAGGACGGGAATATAAGTATTAGGTCCACCGAGAAGCAGAACCTTATCTGTTAAAACGTTTCCGTGAATAAGCACTTCGATATTCTGCTTTACAATCGCGGAACACAGCGAGATAAATATCTCTTCTCTGGAAATGCCCGCTTTAAGAAGTCCTACAATATCGGTCTCGGCAAAAACTCCGCATTTTGCGGCAATGTGATGAAGCTGTTTATTTCCGATGGTGATTTTCCCGGCGTCTTCCTGCGAGATTCCGATTTTGCTCATAATTTTGTCAATTGTTGAACCTGTTCCGCCCGCGCATTTATCATTCATATAGGTTACGGTTTGACGGTTATCTTTATCGCCTTTCCATATGATTACTTTCGCATCCTGCCCGCCCAGCTCTACTACCGAATTTGCCTGAGGGATAAGCGTTTCCACTGCAAGGGTCAAAGCGTTTACTTCCTGAATAAATTGAGCATCTAAAGCGTCTTTCAGCGCCCGCGCCCCGCTGCCGGTAATCGCAATACGCAATTTTGCGCCGGGAAATTTTTCATCGATATGAAATATAAAGTCCCTGACACAATCTCTTTGATGTCCGTTATGCCTGCGGTATTCTCTCCATAAGACGCTTTTTTCTTCGTCAAGCAAAACGCATTTTACCGTCATTGAACCAATGTCAAGCCCGCAATCTATAACATTACTTTGTTTTTCTGTCATATGAAAACTCTGTATTTATAATACCAGAATTTAGGCATAGAATACAATATAGTTTTATTCATTATCAATCAGCATATAATACTATATATTACTATTTTGTGGTTTTTTAAGCCCGTATCCTGTAACTTTATTATATTAAAAATCGTTTTAATATTAATAAACTTGATTATATACTGTCAGATATGATATTTATAACAAGGAGATATATATGAGTTCAGTAAAGTTAACTGTTTTTTCAATTATTATTTTTCTATATGCGGTTATAACATCTCCTCTGGGCGCGCAAAACCTTTTGAGTGAAGAGCCCGCCAATACAGCAGGAGCCGCAGAAAGTGAGAAGCCTGCCCCTGTAACCGGTGAAACTGCGTCAACAGGAGATACTCCTCTTACAGAAGATCAATCCGATGGTATAAATATTATCAAAGAAGGCTCCGCTTTCGCCGATGAAAACAGGGCTGTACCGGAACAAACAGCAGCTGCCTCAGAAGAAAAAAAAGACGATGGTTTAATATTTTTTGAGTCAAGAGGCGTCATAGTTGAAGCGTCTCAATTTTTCGAGCTGCGTACGTTTGATGAAATATTTCCGGCTTTACAACAAAGCCAAAGAATTGTCGCAATGGGACGCAACGGACTAAGACAATCATTTGAACCGGACGGTTCCCCGTTATATGCTCCCGATCCTTCTTCCGGAATTAATTTATACAACAATGTTATTGACCGAAGTCCTTCTCATATGATCGAAGCGCTTATTGTAATTCCTTATAACGAAAAAGAACTCGACCTTCTCGACGTTTATAATGCTCTTGGAAGAATCGATTATTTAAAAGATCAAACGATTAGAATGCGAAACGGAGACGACGTTAATGTATTTAAAGAAACAACGCGTCTTAATAACGCTCAAAACAGGCGCGCAATTCCCGATCCGCCGCCTGCTAATACTCTTCCCCACGCCGAGACTATGTTCCTTCGCTTTACGGACGCGTACATCGGCAGTTTATTTTTCAGAGCTGATTTAACAATGAGCCTTTACGGCATGACGTACAATTTAACAAATTTTAGAGATATTAGTTTTGCTATTTTCAGAATAATGAAAGCAGAAAGACTTTCGATTAATCTCTATATTGAACCAATTAAAGAAGGAATACTTATCTACAGTTTATCGGGGCTTTTTTTACCGGGGTTCATCGTCAACAGAATGAATCTTACTCCGAATATTAACAATCGTATATCTGTATTAATAAGATGGATTACCGAAGGATTAAGAAGACAGGAAATTATCGCAAGAGCGCGCGACAAAGAAACATTGATTAGAACACTGCTTAAGAATGAGCATTTCCTTCGTATGATTAGTGACGCGGAATAACATCATACTTGACAAAAAAATTAAAATCTGTTTTTTTATACTATGGATATTTGGTTTGCCACAAATAATAAACACAAAAAAATTGAGCTCGAGGCTATTCTTAACACAAAATTGAAAATCCCGTCGGAAGAAGGGATAAATTTCGATCCGGAAGAGACGGCGCATACCTTCAGCGAAAACGCTTTAATCAAAGCAAGAGAGTTAAAAAAATTACTTTCAAACAGCGATGATATTGTTATCGCCGATGATTCTGGTCTTTGCGTTGACGCTCTTGACGGAAGACCCGGCGTTTATTCGGCGCGTTACGGAGAACTAAACGGTAAAAAACCGTCAAATGAAGAACAGCATACCCTGCTCCTTGACGAATTGGGAGACAACCCGCTGCGAAGCGCGCGCTTTGTCTGCGCTATGGTTCTTTTGCATGATCACAACCGTTTTACAGTTGTTCAGGAAATAACCGAAGGACAAATTGTAAAAAAGAGCGAAAAAAGAGGCGAAGGCGGTTTCGGCTACGATCCGATTTTTCTTTTTCCCAAACGCGGACTTACATTAGCGGAACTTTCATCGGAAGAAAAAAACGCGATAAGCCACCGCGGCAAAGCCGGCAGGCAGATAGCGGAATTACTAAGAAAAACGATCATCGAATAACGCGAATATTTGCGAATAAAGATTCATTATTATTTTCTTATTCGCATAATTCGTTAACTCATATTAATTCGGATTTAGGAGATTTATGTCAAAAATAAGCATCGATTCACAGCTTAATGATCCGCAGACGCAGGCAGTGCGCACAATCGAAGGTCCTGTGCTCATAATCGCGGGCGCAGGATCGGGAAAAACGCGCGTAATCACTTACAGAATCGCGCATATGCTTGATAAGGGGATTCCGCAATCGGCGATACTCGCTCTCACCTTCACGAATAAAGCGGCTCGTGAAATGGAAAGCCGCGTTAAAGAGTTAACGCGTAAGAAAATGCAGAGTCTTACAGTCAGCACTTTTCACGCGTTTGGTTTAAAAATTATAAGCGAAAACCATGAACTTCTCGGTTTTAGAAAGAATTTTTCGATTTACGATGAAACCGATAAAATGACATTGATCAAAGAAACATTACGAGAATTGAGAATGCTCTCTCAAAAAATTGATATTTATGAATTGAGTCAGTATTTTTCTAAAATAAAAACAGGGCTTGCCGACTGGACGGAATTCGCGACAATGCAGAGCGTTTACGACGAATACCAGAGCGCTTTAAAAATCTACAATGCCGTAGATTTTGACGATCTTCTTACAATTCCGCTTGAATTACTCGAAACTAACAAGGAAGTTTTACAAAAATACAGGCAAAAATACCGCTACATCATGGTCGATGAATTTCAAGATACAAGTTTAATTCAATATAAAATAATGAAACTGCTTGCGGGCAGCGAAAACGCTAATTGCTGCGTTGTCGGCGATGACGATCAGTCAATTTATTCATGGAGAGGCGCGAACTACGAAAATATTTTGATGTTTGAAAAAGATTTTCCTTCCCGAATAGAAATTAAACTTGAACAAAACTACCGCTCTACTTCCACGATTCTTGACGCCGCTAACGGCGTAATTTCGCATAACAAAGGCAGAAAAGACAAGAATTTGTGGTCGTCAAACGAAGCCGGAAAACCTGTAGAAATTTACAATCCAGAAAACGAAACCGCAGAAGCTGAGTATATCGCGGGGCTTATTGTCAATTTAAAAGTAACAGAAGAATATAAATATCACGATTTCGGCGTACTGACAAGAACTAATTCGCTTGCGCGTAACATCGAAGAAGCATTTCTCGCAGAGAATATTCCTTACCGCGTTTCAGGCGGCACAAGTTTTTTCCAGCGCAAGGAAATAAAAGATATTATTTCGTATTTGCGCATCCTCGCTAATCCCGATGATGATGTAAGCTTACTCAGAATAATCAACACTCCGCGCAGAGGAATTGGAAAAACAACTGTTGGTACGTTAAGCGACATTGCTAAAAAGAACCGTATCAGCATTTGGTCTTCGATTTCGCGGCTGATTTACGCGCGATCGCAGGGACAGCAGGGGCTTTTTCAGGACGGCAAAACAATGTCGGAACTTGAAGAATTTGCCGAAATAATCGAAAAACACCGCTCTCTTTTTTTGGAACGCCAATCATTTTACGACGGAAAGCCGTGGAAGCTTTCCGACTGCGTCCACTTGTTAGTTGACGATATCGACTACTGGAGTTATCTGGTTCTTGAACACAACAAGGACGAAAAAAAAGCTAAATGGAAATTCGCCAACATTGAATATTTTATCCGCATGATTGTAAATTGGGAAAACGACCCTGACAATTTAGACGCAGGGTTATATCCGTGGTTAAACCGTATCAGCCTTATTACGCGTGACGACGGCGAAGACGACAACTTGGGAAAAGTAAACCTTTCTACAATTCACGCAGCAAAGGGACTGGAGTTTCCTGTTGTTTTTATCGCGGGCGCTGAAGACGGTCTTATCCCTCACGAAAAAAGCCTTGAGGAATCGGAGAATGACGGCAGCAGTTCTGCTGATAGCGGTTCAATCGAAGAAGAACGCCGTCTCTTTTACGTAGCGATAACACGGGCGCGGGAAAAACTCTATATTTCGCATTGCCAAAAAAGACGCCGCCTCCAGACTGTCAGCGATTGTTCTCCATCTCCGTTTTTAGATGAAATTCCAAAAGAACTTATAAAAATCCACGAAAAATTAAATAAAATCCCCGATGAAGACGAAGCCGAGAAATATCTAGCGCAAATGCGCGCGTTATTTGATTAAAAAATTCATTCTAAAAAAAGCTAAAGTTTTTATTTTATCATACCGAAAATGTAAGCGGCAGACGCTGTCTTTATCGGTTATTCCGCGGTAACAGGAAAGAGCACAACATCTGTCAGACGGGAGCATGGATGCTTCCGTAACAGCTTCAAGGAGGATCTTATGATCATCAATCACAACCTAAGCGCAATGTTTGCGGACAGGTCCCTCGGGGTAACACAAGTTTACCTTGAAAAAAACATGGAGAAACTCTCCTCGGGACTTCGTATTAACCGAGCCGGTGACGACGCATCAGGACTTGCAGTATCGGAAAAATTACGAAGCCAAATTCGCGGCCTAAATCAGGCATCAACAAACGCACAGAACGGCATCTCATTCATTCAGGTAGCGGAGGGGTATCTGCAGGAATCTCAGGATATTCTTCAGAGACTCAGAGAACTCTCGGTACAGGCAGCCAACGGTATCTACAGTGAAGAAGACAGAACTTACATCCAAGTAGAAGTATCTCAGCTCGTATCGGAAGTCGACAGGATCGCCAGTCATGCCCAGTTTAACGGCATGAACATGCTTACAGGCCGTTTTGCTCGTCTTACAGGCGAAAATGTCATCACAGCTTCCATGTGGTTCCATATCGGCGCCAACATGGATCAGCGCACACAGGTTTTTATTGGCACAATGACCAGTAAAGGCTTAGGAATTCGCTCAATGGATGAGACTTTCATCAGCCTGGAACAGCCGGACACAGCAAACAGGGCAATCGGAACTCTTGACGCAGCTCTCAAAATTGTCAACAAACAAAGAGCCGATTTGGGCGCTTATCAAAACCGCTTGGAACACGCAGTTCGCGGTATTGATATCGGCGCAGAAAACATGCAGGCAGCAGAATCCAGAATTAGGGATACCAACATGGCTAACCAGATGGTTGACTATGTAAGGGATCAAATCCTTAATCAGACCGGCACTGCAATGCTTGCGCAGGCAAACCAAAGAGCAACTTCGGTATTGTCATTATTGCAGTAATGTGTTATAATTCATGGTATCGGGCTTTTAGTCTGATACTATGAAAGGAGAGGTCTGTCACTGACCCGTGGAAAAAGTTTCAGATCTCCCCTATCCATTCGGCGCCTTGGATTGATTTCCTTGGTGCCGAAAGCGATCTTTGAAAACCACTCTCCAGCCCCTCGCCTTTTAAACGGCAGGTGCGCGGGACAGTTCAACTTGACCACTTAATCTTGCGGTGTAAATACTTGTGGGTTTGTACACTTCAAAATTAAGTGGTCAGGTCGTTCTGTTTGCGGAAATAAGGGACGGTTTAACTGTTTGGAAACAAATTGTTAAACAAGCGCGAAAACGTCCCCGACGTCCGCTTCCGCGGAACGACTCCGGCACGGATTGCCGGGGTAAGCAAAACACGGAGGGTATAATATGATTATTAATCACAACATGAGCGCCATTTACGCTGATCGTCAGCTCGGCGTAACCCAGTCGGCATTGAGCAAGAATATCGAGAAGTTAAGTTCCGGTATGCAGATCAACCGCGCTGGTGACGATGCATCGGGTCTTGCGGTTTCCGAAAAAATGAGAAGCCAGATCCGCGGTTTACTCCAAGCCGAACGTAACATCCAAAACGGTGTGTCCTTTATCCAAGCGACTGAGGGTTATCTTCAGACGACACAGGATATCCTGCACCGTCTCAGGGAATTATCTGTTCAGTCAGCTAACGGCATCTATTCGGATGAAGACCGTATGCAGATTCAGGTTGAAGTTTCACAGTTGGTCGACGAAGTAAATCGTATTGCGAGCCATGCTCAGTTTAACGGTATGAACATGCTTACAGGAGCTTTCGCGATGGATTCGGTTTCAGGCAGAACAATGCAGCTGCATGTCGGCGCCAACATGGATCAGAGCACAAGAATCTATGTAGGCAATATGTCTGCTAATGCTCTTGGGCTTACAAATCAGGCGAACGATGAAAAACTTTCAATCGCTGATCCGGAGCAGGCAAACGCATCAATCGGCACACTTGACAATGCACTTAAAATTGTTTCAAAACAACGTGCTGATCTCGGCGCTTATCAGAACCGTTTCGAAATTGCTGCGCAAGGCGTAGCCATCGCAGCGGAAAACATTCAAGCGGCAGAGTCAAGGATTAGGGATACAAATATGGCGTCCAAAATGGTCGACTATACAAGAGATTCCATCCTGTCGCAGACCAATACCGCAATGTTGGCACAGGCCAATATGCGCACACAGTCTGTTCTGCAATTGTTGTCGTAGTTCAAAAAAGCGGATTAAGAGACTTCTGGACGTTGTCTTTTTTTCGCTTCTGACCGCTTAGTCTCCGATTAAGCGGTCAGGTGTCATAAAGACAGTGGAGTTCGCGCCTTCACTGCCTAGCCTGACTACTTAAAGTTGTAAGTGTCAGCTTGCATTTTTTAGTGGGAGCAACTCTAAGTGGTCAGGCAAATTTCTTCTGCACAGGGAAGGGCGGAAGATCGGACTTAAGTCTGTAAACAAACTTAAGTTCTTTTACACGGAGGTTTTTATGTCTGTAGCAAGTGTAGGATTCACTCCTGTCCAGCCGGTACCGATCATTGATCCTCGGGTTCTGGCAAAGCAGCAGGAAGTCAATGAAAAAATCCAGGCAGCCAACTCTACCCGATCTCAAGCAATGGATTTAGAGATGGTAGGACGCGCTTTCAGCAGGAAGCTGCAATTTGTCATCGATCACAGCTCTAATGAGGTGCTGGTGAAGGTCATAGACAAAGATACCGATAAAGTGATCAAGGTGATACCGCCGGAAGAATTACAGCGGCTGCACAGAAACCTTAGAGAAGCTATCGGCAATCTTTTTAATGAAATGGTTTAGCCTGATCGTAGATTTTAAGTGCGGTCAGACAAACCAAAAATGATAAATGATGGGGAGTTATCAGGTCTATGTCCGATGTTTACATTCCTGGAGTAAGAAGCAGGTTTAATTCAGATCAAATTATTGAAGGTCTGATGAATCTTGAGCGTATTCCAAGGGATAGAGTTCAGAGTAATATTGATACTCTTCAGCTTCAAAAAGGTTACTGGCGTGAAGTAGGCACAAGAATAACCTCGTTACGCGACAGTGCCCGCCGTCTTTTCTCTTTTCAAAATCCGTTCAATGAAAGAGTAGCCTCAAGCGGCGATAGTTCCGTAATAACGGCTAACGCGACCAGGGAAGCAACCGAACAATCTTACAATTTTACGGTAAAACAAACTGCGGCAGCAGACCGTTTTCTTTCACAGCCTCTTGATGAGAGGATGCGTATAGAAGCCGGTACTTATGATTTTTCCGTAGGCGAAGATAAAATTTCAATTGAATACCGCGGCGGCACATTGAGGGATTTTGCTGATACTATCAACAGAAGATCCCGCGATAAACTTTCAGCGTCTTTAATCGCTGTTCAAACCGGAACAAGGTCGCTCATTATCGAATCGAAAGAAACAGGAGAAACAAAAAGATTAGGCTTTTCAGGCAATATGGCTGACCTTGCTGTAAATATAGGTATGATGGGAGTCAGTAACGATTCACAGAGGAGTTTTACGCTTTCGAATGACTCCGTTCAAAAAAGCGGAAACAATGCGGCGAATATTTCCGTAAACAACGGAGTACTTCAAGTTTCGCCTCAGTCAACTGCTGTCATTCCTTTAAATATTTCTTTAGAACCGGATTCAAGCCTTTTTTTAAGACTTACAACTCAAACAAAAGTTGAAGCAGATGAATCTTTAAACGCGCCAAAACCTCCGCCCGGACCAAGTGTTCCCTCGGCTTCCGTAACTTACGGCGGAATTACAATCGAAAATAACCCTTCCTCAGCCCCGGCGCCGGATTGGGCTCCTCCTCCAGTACCTGTACGCAGCGACAATATGTCGGTTTTAAATCTGACTTTCTCCGACGGTACGACAGCGTCTCTCCCCGCAATAACAGATTCAAATAACTTTACGGAAAGGCAGTATCCTCTTGCGGATCTCGCTAAAGGAAAAACTATAGCGTCTTTAACAATCGACAATAAAAATACACACCGCTCTGTTTCTGTCGGAAACATCGAAGTTTTTGATCCCGCTTCTACAGGCGGTTTAAAACCGTTAAATCCTGTTTCTACTGCGCGGGACGCGATTATCTCCATGGAAGGAATCGAAATAAAACGCTCAACCAATAACATTGACGATCTTATCCCCGGAGTTACTATTAACGTAAGAGGCGTTTCGGATCGTCCTGTCGAACTTAATGTCAAAGCAGATTTTGAGGGGGTTAAAGACGCGATTATAGCTTTTGTCGGAAATTATAACCGGCTTTTAGCGGAAATAAACGTGCTTATCAGCACTTCTGGCAACAATATGCCCGACCTTCCCCGGCAGAATCAGCGCGGGGATACGCGGCTGATTGAAGAACTTTCATATTTAACAAGGGAAGAAGCTGAAGAAATGAGAGAGAGACTTGGCGTGTTCGGCGGAGACGTTACGCTTAATACTTTAAAAAACAACCTTACGCGAACGGTGTCGGCTCCCTACCCCACAAGCCTTGAAAGAGAACTTTCCCTGCTTGCGCAGATCGGAGTGAGCACTAACGCCGAAAGGAGCACGGGTTATGACGCCTCGCGCCTGAGAGGTTATCTGCAAATCCATGAAGAAACATTAAACGCCGCGCTTGAAACTAAAATACCGGCAATAAAGGAACTTTTTGCAAGCGACACTTCAGGAGACTTATTAGCCGATACAGGAGTTGCGTTTAATGTCGATGCCCTTATCAGCCCATTTGTAGGAACAGGCGGCATTGTTTCATTAAAAACAAGCACTCTCGATTCACGCATCAGTCAGGATGAAAGACGCATCTCTACGCTTGACCGTCAGCTTGCCGCGAAAGAACAGGAACTAAAGATTCAATATGCCAGAATGGAATCGGCTTATGCGCGGATGGAACAGATGTCGAATTCTCTCGATAATTTTAGTCAGCAAAACCGCAGCAATAGGTGATTTATGGAAATAAGAATTAATGAGCATCCGCTTGATGTCAGCATTGAAAATGAAAAAACGATAGGTGATGTGCTTGCCGCATTGGATCAATGGCTTTATGATTCAAGGCACATTTTAAGCGGACTAAGTATTGACGGACAGAAAATTCCGGCGTCTCAGATTGAAGAAGCTTTCTTAAGAGATATCGATTCTGTTAAGTGTCTTGATATAGAAACTAATTCTGTGGCGGATATTACAACTTCAAGCCTTGTTACTCTGTTAGACGACATTAAAGAATTTGAAAGCCTTGATTTTAAGGAAAAATCAAAATTTTTAATCGACTGGACTGAAAGCGCAGCCGGCCGTTTTATAAACAGCGAAATGGCAGACCTTTACAAGCTGTGCGTCAGCGCGTTTCAAGGCGATGTTTTGATTCAAACACTGCGCTCTATTGCAGAAGAACGCCTGAACGAAGTGAACTCCCCTGTTGAAGAATTTATAAAGGTAGAATCTGTATTAAATGAAATTTGCGAAAAACTTGTAGACCTTCCGCTTGATATTCAGACCGGAAAAGACATGAAAGCGGCGCAGACAGTTCAGCTTTTTACAGCGATCACCGAAAAGATTTTCCGGATATTTTATCAGCTTGATATTCAGGATTTCTTCAATAAAGAGCAAATTGCAGATAACAAAAATAAAATAATAGGTTTGATTAACGAATTTACCGACGTGCTGAAAGAATTGCTTGATGCGTACGAAAAAAACGATTCTGTCCTTGTCGGAGATCTTGCCGAGTATGAAGCATCAGTAAAAATTAAAGAGCTATATTCCGTTATTTTACAAAATTGCCGGGGTGAAAAATGACAAGCGTTTTTATCCCTGGCTTTACGCTTTTTCCGCTGCAGATTACTGCAGCGGATCTTCAGCTTAAATCGGAAGTATCGCTTACGCAGCTTCTGATTTTTCTCGGGGTTTTCGTCGCGATAATTTTAGTTTTTGTCATCGTTAGCAGAAAAGGGTCAGGAGGCGCAAAATCCAAATCAGGCGGAGGCGGCGGAGGGGGCGGCGGTTTCGGTTTATTTTCAATGCTATCCATGCACCGAATTGCAAGAGGAATTGGGCTCGATAATGAACAGATACGAATGCTTGATTATGTTTTCAGAATTGACGGCGCGACAGAGCCCGAAAAATCAATTGTAACCCCTGCCCTGCTCGACAGGCATTTCAGACGGGCTTACCGCGTAATTGAACAAGGTTCAAATAAGGATCAAGATGCGCAGCGAAAACTTGCAGTTCTATTTTCTACAAGAAATTTGCTGGAAAACAGCACTTTAGGGGCAATATCGTCAACAAAGCAATTAAAAGACGATACTACGCTTTTAATCACCCACGGAAAAGAAAAAATCGAAGTGAATGTACTTTCATCGAGAAACGACGTTCTGATAGTTGAAGCGCCTACAACAGTCCTTGGAAGCCAAATCAGAATACCTCAAGGAACTCGTCTTTCTGTTATTTTCTTTACAAAAAGTAATAAGGTTTTTTCCTTTGAGACGCGCGTAGTCGGATACGGCAACCTTCACGGATCTCATACATTAAATCTTGCCCATTCCAATCAGCTAAGATTTATGTCACAGCGCCGCTTCAGAAGGAGGCAGGCTGCTATTGCGTGTTTCATGAATTTGGTATATGTTGAAGGTAGCGGGAAAAAATCACGCTTGATTGTCGATAAGCGCCGATTCAACGGCAATATCGCCGATATATCCGTAGGCGGCTGTTCGATAAAGTCAATGGCTTCTATTCAGGTTGGGGCAAGGTTTAAGATCGAGTTTGTGCATAGAAACACAACGGTGGCGGCATTGGGGCAGGTTTTGAGGATAAACCGCGCAGGTATGAATTCGACAATTCATATCAAGTTTTTGAAGGTCTCGCAAAAGTCGATGAATATTATTAATGCTTTTGTATATGAGTATGCAAATGAATAATCATAAACCTGCAGGATCAAATTTTGCAGGTAAAAAAGGAAAGGGAAATGAAAATTATCTGCATTAAAGACACTATTAGAAAAGATGTTCCGATTTACTACCGCATGCTTTATACCGGCGTAGCAGTAATTGATTTAGGTCAGGGTTCATCTAATTTTCGCATTGATTTTTCAATTGAGACAAAACCGACAGGCATGAAAGAAGTTGTCGTAAGTTTTATTGACAAAATTGACTATCCTTTGGTTCCGGTTCTTAAAGAATTAAAACAACATATCACCGATTTGGATAATGCCGGCGGACTCCCCGATTAAAGAATTCATTTCCAACTCTCCCGAAGAAACAATAGCTCTCGGAAAGCAAATTGCGCACGCTGTAGCGGCTGCGCATTTTTTTGATGTTAATAAATGTTTTACAGGTTGTGTTATCGCCCTACAGGGTACGCTTGGAAGCGGTAAAACCTATTTAACTAAAGGTATCGCCGCCGGTTTTGGAATAACCGAAAACCTTACAAGCCCCACATACACAATCATCAATGAATACGCTATTCCGATAACAAGTAACAATAAACAAGAATTAAAGTTTTTTCATATTGATGTTTACCGTTTGGACGGCGAAAAAGATTTTGAAGATATCGGAGGCATTGACATATTAAACTCAAAAGGCGTTATTGTAATTGAGTGGAGCGAACGCATATCAAACTCTCTTCCGTCAGATATTATTAGAATTTCCATTTATACAAGCGGAACATCAAGATCAATTCGCATAACAGGGCTTGATAATATATGATAATAACTGCTTTTCCCGCTGCGGATACAAAAAAAACGCTCGCGCTGGACACGTTTGCGAAAATACTTTCAGTTGCTCTCTCTGACGGGAAAAAAATCTATTACGCGCAAGCTGACACTGAAATGAAACATTCCGAACTTGTAATGGAATTTATCGAAAACTTAATGAAAGAAGCCGCTCTAACTCCCGCCGCCTTACAGGGTGTTCTTTGCATGGCAGGTCCCGGCTCTTTTACAGGGCTTCGCATTGGCTATTCAATCGCAAAAGGGTTAGCGCTCTCTCTCTCCATCCCCTTTGCCGCGATTCCGACGCTTGATTGCATAGCCTATCAAATAACAGTTAACAATGACTTGAAACCGGCAAATACCGGCTCCCGGCTCCCGACTCCCGACTCCTCGATTATTTTATCGTTGATTGAGGCGAGAAAAAACTCGTATTTTTACGCATTTTATCAGAATGAAAAAAGATTGACGCCCGACAAGGAAGCAGACATTGAACAAATCACGGGGGAATTAATGAAAATTTGCGTCTCTTCTCCCATGTGTGAGCTTTCTCATTATCCTATTCTGACAGGTCCTGCTTCCTGCAAATTTTACGAGATACTGCCTCAGGATTTAAAAGAAAAAATAATTATAAAAAATGAAAATAAAGGATATGCTAATGAATTAATATACCTTGCAAAAAAAAGAAATATATTAGATAATGATGGCAGTACATTCTTATGTAAGGGACCTGAGTATATCCGCAAAACAGACGCGGAAATCGCGCTTTTCGAAAAAGTGGATTTATGAAATGAATTACATTATCGAAGAAGAAGAACTTGAAGCTCTTGAAGAACCGAGTGAGGAGTTGGAGGACGATTCTTCTTTTCTGGAAGAAGCAGAGCATGTAATATCGTCTTCCCATAATCCTTTTAAAACAAGCATTTTTCCCGTTTTAATTATAAATAAACAGCTGCGGATTGTTTACGCAAACGAAGCGTGCGAACAGATGTTCATGGGCTTCACAAGCCTCCCTGGAAAATACTTTTTTGACTTGTTCGGAAAAGCGTTTTCTCTTGAAGACGTCAGAAAAATCAGAGATACAATATTAACCGGCGGAAACGGTTTTTCATGGAAAGGCACTGCTCATTTAAAAACACGCGATACTGTTTCCGTTCAGATTAGGGTTTATCTTTTTCCGCTTGAAATGGATCTGAAAGCGCCAAGCGACTTTGTCGTAATGTTTGATGATTTTACGGAAGAAAACAAAAAGTTACTGCGCTCCGTCTTCCTTTCACTCCTTGAAGCGTCAAAATTAAAAGACAACGATACCGGAAAACATATTATCCGCGTAAATGAATACTCAAGACGTCTATCGGAGGAACTCTATAAAATCGGAAGTTCTAAAAGCGAAAACGCGGATAAGTTCAAACGCATTGACGCCGACTTTATTGACAACATCGGTTTTCTCGCCGCGATGCACGATGTCGGAAAAATAGGCACGCCTGACGACATACTTAACAAAGAAGGTCCCCTGTCTGACTGGGAATGGGCTGTAATGCGCGAACATACAAAGAACGGCGCTTTCATCCTCTCCACATATCCTAACCCCATGGCAAAAGAAATAGCCCTCTCTCATCATGAAAAGTGGAACGGCACAGGCTACCCTTTCCGCCTCGAAGGCGATATGATCCCTCTTGCAGCGAGAATTGTCATGATCGCCGATGTTTATGACGCCCTCCGCATGGCGCGCAGTTACAAACCAGCATTGAGCCACGAAGTTTCTGTCACAAAAATAATCGAACAGAGCGGCACGCACTTCGATCCTGTTTTGATAGAAGTATTTAAAAAAATAAAAGATGATTTTAAAAAGATTTACGACGAGCTTGCCGATTAGCGCGGATTTTTTTCATGGTATCGCCAAGAGCTTCGTTATATATCCATATTCCCTTTTGCGCTTCTTTCTGCGATTATTGTGATTTTTATTCGGTTTCCGCCAATTCGTATAACGATGAAAATATTAAAACTTTTCTTTCCGCGCTTATTACCGATATAAAGAGCCAGATAGATTTTTTTTCCGTTAAAGAAATCCCCGCCTGCTATATCGGAGGAGGGACTCCTTCAGTTCTAGGAAAAAATATTGTAATTTTATTTGACGCTTTAAAAGCTCTGCCTTCCTTTTCGCCTTTTGAATTTACAATCGAAGCAAATCCTGAATCTTTAACCGAAGATTTTCTTATTTCTTGCATTGAAGGAGGGGTTAACAGATTAAGTCTTGGAGTGCAAACATTTCATGAGCCTTCCCGCCTTGCAGTTAACAGACAAGGCGGAACTCTTCTGAATGAACGCCTAACGCTCGCGTCGCGTTTTTTTCCGCCCGGTCAAGAAGAAAAAACCCTCTCTGTTGATTTAGTTACAGGACTTCCCTTTAGCAATGAAAAAACAACTCTTGAAGATATAAAACGTATTCTCAACTTTGTTCCTTCTCATATATCTCTTTACAGTCTTACCATTGAGAAAAATACCCCGCTTGGAGAAAAAATTAAAAATAAAACTGTTACACTTCCTGAAAGTGATATTTCCGACTCTCTTTGGCTTTCGGGGAAGGAAGCGCTTAAAAAAGCCGGATTTGAACACTACGAAGTGTCAAACTTTGCTTACAGCGGAAAACGCTGCCTGCACAATATTCGTTACTGGCAGATGCAAAACTGGATAGGAGCGGGTCCTTCTGCGTCAGGCACAATTATTAATGATGAAGCAGGATGCGAATCAAGAGGAACGCGCGCGGCGCGTTTTACGTTCGCGCCTAACGTAGATATATACAACGATCAAGTATTAAAAAACAATTTATTAATACCAGTTAAGAACGATCAAATATGCGGTTATGAAGAAATAGATAATAAAGTTTTATTAAAAGAAACTCTTTTAATGGGATTTCGTTATATTGACGGACATGATAAATGTCTATTCAAACAGCGTTTCGGATACACCATCGAAGATTGTATTCCGCAAACTATTAAAAAATGGGAAGGAAAAGATAAAATGTTATTTTTAAATTCTTTCTTGACAGACGCTTTTGAAGAAATAGATAAATCAGAATAACTCTATTTTATTAAGCGGCCAAAATCTTAACACCGCTTTCGCGCTTATTACCGAAGGAGAGATGGGACCCCATGTTCGGGAATCATTCGTATTGCTTCGATCGTCGGAGATTACAAAACATTCATCATGTCCTAGAATAATTGTATCCATAGTGCCGGAGAACGGCACTGTCTCATCCCACAAACGCGATGTGAGAGGAATAACAGGATTGTATGGTTTATCGGCAAGTTCAAATTCAGTAAGGCTGAACGCGCCGCCTGAAATTTTTACTCTGAACACATAATCTGTCATTGAGATTTCGTCTCCGGGAAGCGCAATTACTCTTTTAATAAAAAATTGTCCGTCGCCTGAAAAAATACTAATTCTTTGCGCCGTAAAAAATCTTACAACACCGTCAATGATTCTAAGAGGCATTTTTTGCGCGCTTTCGTTTCTTTTGTCTATTAAAACAATGCTTCCGCGCTGAAGTTCTTTCTTAAATAACGGCATCTTATAAGACGATAAAATTAATCTGTCGCCCGCTCTAAGCCCTGTCTGCATTGTATCATTTTCGACAACCCAAACAGAAAAGAAAAAAGCGCAAAGGCAATTATATGCGATATATAAAACTAAAAATATTAAAATAAATTTTAACAATCGGTGACGCTGATGTTTTTGAGCGGCATATGAATATTGCATCCATTTATCAAACATATTTTTCTTCCTTACCTCATACTGCCAATGCGGCTAAAAGGCCAATAAATTACAAGCCCTTTTCCGAGCACTTTACCGCTTCTTACGGCTCCGAAATAACGTCCGTCTCTTGAATTGTCTCTTGAGTCTCCCATCGGAAAAACTCTTCCCTCCGGAATATACCAGCCGAGATTTAACCTCGAGTACCGCAGTGAATATCTGCCGTCAGAAGGAACCGCTTTTCTAAGCGTTTCAAGGCGCGCTTTTTCATGCGCGAGATAATCGGGATTTCTTATCATAGATGTTTGCGTTGAATGTTCAGTTAATTTTTGCGAAGGTTGAATCCCCCTATCCGACCATCCTGCGGTTTTTCCGGATGAAATAAGCTGCGGATATTGATTCTGCATCATCAATCTGCTTACATTATGATTCCATCCTCTCAAAGCGTTATATTCATTTTCACTGACATACCTGTCTTCGCCTGCAAAGCAAATCTTCATATCTCCGTTTTCCATCAGGAAGCGATCGCCTCCGAAACCCACAGCGCGTTTTATGAGAAAATGTACCCGCGGCTCACCTGTCTCATCTTTATCAATATCAACAAGAGTAAGGGTCAGCATGTAGATAATTCTCTGCGCGACGTCAAAAACCGTTCCTCTTGAAATATATGTCGGATTTTCAAAAATGATTATATCGTTTCTTTTCGGCTGAACGGGGCTTGGCAGTTTAAAAAAACCCGGCAGCAGTTCAGGTCCGTAAATAATTTTATTTACAAAAACATGATCTCCGATATTCAGCGTATCGATCATAGAGCCGGAAGGAATACGGTATGCCTGTACCAGATATTGATTTAAAAGCAAAACCATACAGGCTGCCCACAAAAAAGCCTCAACCCAATCCAAAACAGGGTTTTTCTGTTTGCGTTTTTCCTTCTTAACGCGCCGAATCGCGGCGCGGTGTGTTAAATATCTTTCAGTAATTTTTTGAACATGATCGAAAAAATCCATTGGATTGATACTATCATTTTATGTTGAGATAATCAACCGCGTATAAACATCAGTTCCCGGATAACATGATTAACGGCAAGCCCTTTTTCTTCAAATCTTGTTCTAGGACGCCAGTTTTGCGCGGGAGCGAACCTTTCGTATTTGTTTTTTAGAAAAGCGGCGGAACTTCCCGAAGGAAAAGCGTTCTCGGCTGGAAGGACGCTTAATTCTTCCAGCGCGTGAAGAGCATAATCCTCCCAATCCGTTACCATGTAAAGATATCCTCCGGGTTTTAAACAATTCGCCAGCGTTTGCGTAAAAGGACGCTGAATAAGACGGCGTTTTCTGTGCCGTTTTTTCTGCCATGGATCGGGAAAAAAAATGTGAATAGCGTCAAGCGAAGAAGGCGGTATCATGTTTCGCATAACGTGAACCGCGTCATATTCGATAATTTTAATATTTGAAAGCTGCTTCTCTTCGATTTCGCGCAATAAACGTCCGATACCAGGACGGTGAACTTCAATTCCTATATAATTTTTGCATGGGTTTTGAAAGGCAATCTGCGCTGTCGCAAAACCTGATCCAAACCCTATTTCCAGCGTAACGCCGGAAGAATTGTTAAAAATATTTTTAAAATCAATGTATGATTCAGAAAACGGAATAATATATTTTTTCGCTAATTCATCGTAGGCTTTTTTTTGCGCGTCTGTAAAATGCCCCTGCCTCCGGACAAAACTCCTTATTTGATTCGCCATACTTAAATAAATCCATTTTTAATTGTTCATTATTCTCTGTTCTCTGTTAATTGCCGATTATTACCGCGTTTGTAACGGCAGAACAGAAATTTTCTTCGTCTTCCGTCCATAGAGCGACAGATCGAACTGTCTGACTTAGATTTAAACTTGAAATATTTCCTGAAAGAGAATATAAATCGATAGTAGAAAAATAATTCCCTGTTCTATCGTAACAAATTAGCTTATTTAAAGGCCACTCGGAATTAATCGTATACACTCCCGAAACTATTTCGATATCAGGAAACGGAAATTTAACATTACCGTCGAAAGTAAAATTGCGCTCACTGCTCTCTCCGCCTTTGTTAACTAAAACAGCGCGGAATACGCCTTTGGGAAGGTGTCCGTCATGGATCGAGAGGCTTCTTGTGCCAATCCAGTCTTTGCCTTCATGTTTAAAATTTACCCATTCGTCGCTTTTCATTCTCCAGCGTAACTGATCTCTGTCGTGATAGACATAAAGCTCATCAAGATTATCAAGACCGTCGTCATCCTCAGGTAGAATAAAAAAAGAAAAGCGTTCGGAATATCCAAGTTCTGAATCATCCTGATATAAAATCAGCTTTAAAAAACCGTAAGCGATTTCAGGTTTCGATCTGGAACACGAAATTGATATTAAAGAAATAATTATTAACAGCGCGAAAATATAAATTAACCGTGAAATTTTCATATTATTTATTCCGATACTAGCATAAATTTAATAAAATGTCCATACAACAATATCAGCCTATTACAAAAATATTGAAATGGTGATAAAATACGGTTATGACAATAAAGTATAAAAATCCGATTTTAAGCGGTTTCTACCCCGATCCGTCAATCTGCAGGGCAGGAAACGATTTTTACCTCACTACTTCGACATTTGCCTACTTTCCGGGTCTTCCGATTTTTCACAGTAACGACCTCGTTCACTGGAAGCAGATCGGCAGCGCTATTGACCGCCCTGGTCAGTTGAATTACGACGGGCACAGAATTTCTCAGGGGTTATTCGCGCCGACAATCCGCGAAAACAACGGAACTTTCTATATCCTTTGCACGTTAATCGACACAGGCGGGAATTTTATTATTACCGCAAAGGATCCCGCAGGTCCGTGGTCTGATCCTGTCTGGCTTGAAGGCGCCAACGGCATTGACCCTTCAATATTTTTTGATACAGACGGTAAGGTTTGGTACTGCGGCACTCGTCCTGCCCCCGAAGGAGAAGCATATCCGGGAAATTATGAAATATACATTTACGAAATGGATCTGTCTCTTCTTGAAAAAGGAAAAAATCCGCTGACAGGTGAAAGCAAAGGAATCTGGCGCGGCGCGCTTCGTGACGTTATTTGGCCTGAAGGTCCTCATATTTATAAAATAAACAGAACATATTTTTTGCTTCACGCTGAAGGCGGAACAAGCATTGATCACGCTGTATGTATCGCGAAAGCCGATGATATTCACGGACCATGGGTCGGAAAAAAAAGCAATCCTGTTATAACGCACAGGCATCTTGGAAGAAGAGCGAAAATTGTCAATGTTGGACACGCCGATTTAGTTGACGACGCGCATGGTAATTGGTGGATGGTGATGCTCGCGTCCCGTCCTTTTCACGGCGTGTGTCCTCTAGGAAGAGAAACTTTTATGCTACCTGTTATTTGGGAAGACGGATGGCCGTGTATTGCGACATCTTCGGGAATGATTGAAGATCAAATAAAAGAAAAAATAAATGTTGAAGAAGTATTAGGCTCGGGGTTAAATGAAAATCACATAAAGAAAAATTCCGTAATCAAAAGCAGATGGATTTATGAAAATGCCTGCGATCATTTTAACGGAAAACTTCCTGTCCATTGGCTTGTCTTAAGAATGCCCGTTAGTGAAAAAGACGCGGCATTCAGTTTTAAAGAACGAGAAGGCGCTCTGCGCTTGTTTACAAGAGATGCAACTATGAGATCGCTTAAACATCCTGCATTCGCCGGAAGAAGAATCAAAGATAAGGAATGGGTTTTTTCAGCCTTAATTGAATTCGAACCGAAAGAAAGCGGCGAATCTGCCGGTCTTATTCTGCTTCAGAGCGAAGATTATCAATACCGTCTTGAAATATTCGCGGATAACGGCAGCAGTTCTCTTCGCCTTGTTAAAGCTTCCGGCAAGGAAAAAGAAGATGAAATAATTGCGGAAAAAAAAGAAACGTTTGCGTATAACACTGACAAAAAAATAAAAACAATTCTTGCATGCCAGTGTTTCGATATGAAAATTTCTTTTTTCTTCGGAAAAGACCAATATTCTCTTTCTTGTATCGCAGATAATGTTGACGCCCGTATTCTCAGTACAGATTACGCGGGCGGATTTGTAGGATCTCTTGCCGGCGTTTTCGCTTCAGGAAACGGCAAAAATATTGATAATTACGCTGATGTTTTTTGGGCTGAATACAGAGGATTATAGTGAACGATAAATTATTCTCGCCGCTTATTGGCAGCGGAATGATAATACAAAGAGATTCTCCTTTCCCGATTTGGAGCAGCAAGAAGATAACCGCCGTATTTTTAGGAAAAACCTATGAAGCGCAGGAATCAAATCAAAATAAAAAAAATAAATGGCACATAACGCTCGATCCTGTGCAAGCCGGCGGTCCTTACGAGATGGAAATATTTTTCGGCGATGAACAAATTAAGTTAAACGACATATATTCAGGCGACGTATGGTTATGTTCTGGGCAGAGCAACATGGAAATGCAGATGGCGCGACTAAGAGATAATTTCGGCGAAGAATGGGACGAACTGCGGCTCCAGACTCCCGGCTCCAAACTCCCCGTTATAAGGCACTTTAAGGTTGCGCAGGAGTACGACTTCGCGGAAGAACGAGAAGATATGGCGGGAGGAAAATGGGTAACCGTTTCTTCCGATACTCTCGAAGAATTTTCCGGAACCGCGTGGTTTTTCGCAAAAGAACTTTATACGCGATACGGAATTCCTATCGGACTCATTAATACTGCGTGGGGCGGCACTCCAGTTGAATCGTGGATGAGCAAGGAAGCGTTATCTGATTTTCCCGAAAAAATCGCGGAAGCAAAGCAATTCGCCGACAAATCAAAAGTAGAAGAAATTTCTAATAACGCTCTCAGTAAGGTTAATGAATGGCATACCCTTCTTGACAGCGAAGATTTAGGATTGATACAAAATTGGAAAGATCCGCAGACAGATATTTCAGAATGGAAAGATATTTTAATGCCGGAAAATTTCGCGAATGCCGCCGCGGATGATCCAAACTTAAAAAACTTTTGCGGATCTATCTGGCTTTCAAAAGATTTTACGGCATCATCCGAACTTGCATCTTCCTCTGCCACTCAATTCGCGAAAGTATGGCTCGGAACAATTACAGACGCGGATACAGTTTATATAAACGGTGTAAAAATCGGAGACACAACATATCGTTATCCTCCGCGTAAATACAAATCAAATGGAACTATCAAGCAGGGAATTAACCGTATTGTAATCAGAATAACAATTATTAACGGCGACGGCGGCATTACAAAAAATAAACCTTTCCGTATTTTTACAGATAACGCTTCTGCCGAATTGGAAGGTATCTGGAAATATAAAATAGGAGCGTCTATTCCTTCGCGTCCGGCGGAATATTTTTTCAGCCGTCATCCTGTTGGAAACTACAACGCTATTGTTTCTCCGCTGCTTAAATATCCGTTTAAAGGAATGATCTGGTATCAAGGAGAATCAAACGGACAAAATGTCAGCGATTACGCAAAGCTTTTTAAATTAATGATAGAAGATTATCGTAAAAGAAACGGAAAAGAATTTCCATTTTTCTTTGTGCAGCTTCCTGTTTTCGGCTCAGTTTCAGATAACGATGAAAATTCCAATTGGGCTCTTATCCGAGAAGCACAGTCAGCCGCTCTTTCTTTGCCGTTAACCGCGATTGTCTGCGCTCTTGATCTCGGCGAATGGAACGATCTGCATCCGTTAAATAAAAAGGATGTAGGTGTACGTCTTTTCTACGCTGCTGAAAAACTTATCGGCGAAGTTGAGAACACGTCGCCGGGACCTACGTTCAGAGAGCAAAGAACAGGAAGCAGTGAGCGGATTATTCTACGTTTTGATAACTGCGGCGGAGGATTAACAACAAAAGCGCCTGCTCTTAGCCTCCGTGAGGCGAATCGCGGGTTTGACGCGTCTGTGCGAGATGAAAATCCTGACACCGCTTATGTCACCGTTATCGGCGAAGATGGAAATCACCGTCTTCCTGTAAAAATTGAAAACGCGGATTCAATTTCTATCGATATTTCGTCAGTAAAAAATCCGTCAAAAATTTTATACGCGTGGGCTGACAATCCGCGCGACAGGCAATTGTATAACAACGAAGGGCTTCCTATGCTCCCGTTTAAAATCAAAATATAAAGGAGTTACTATGTTTGAGGCGGAAAAAATAAAAAACGAAATAATCGACTGGATACGCGGTTATTTTGAGAAAAACGGCGCCGACTGCAACGCGGTAGTGGGTATCAGCGGAGGCAAGGACAGTTCCATAGTCGCGGCGTTATGCGCGCAGGCGTTAGGTCCAAGAAGGGTCTTCGGAGTTCTGATGCCGCAGGGAGAACAGCATGATATCAATTTCTCGCTCGAACTTGTAAATCATTTAGGAATTAAATATACGACTATAAATATTAAAGACGCAGTTGACGCTTTGTTAGCCGACATTAAAAAAGCTGATATGACACCTAACAAACAGGCAACTATAAATATCCCCGCGAGAATCAGAATGACAACTCTCTACGCTGTCTCCGCAATCGTAAACGGACGCGTAGCGAATACGTGCAATCTAAGCGAAGACTGGGTCGGCTACGCTACAAAGTTCGGCGACGCGGCAGGAGATTTCAGTCCTATATCGAGGCTCACCGTTACAGAAGTAAAAGCGATCGGAAGAGAATTAAACCTGCCTTCATCTTTGGTTGATAAACTTCCGGAAGACGGACTTACCGGTTTAAGCGATGAAGAAAACTTAGGTTTTACATACGATGTATTGGATAAATATCTGCGCGAAGGCATTTGCGAAGACGCTGCAACAAAAGAAAAAATCGACAGGCTTCATAAATTAAATTTACATAAATTAGAACCAATGCCAAGTTATGAAAAAACTTGACGCTGAAAAGATAATTTCCGCTTTACAGGAGGAAGGCGCTGTCGCAAGCAGGCTTCCCTCTTATGAGCCGCGTCAAGCGCAATTAGATCTGCTCTCTCTCATTATTCAATCGTTTAACGAAGACGCGTTGTGTATGGCGGAAGCGGGAACAGGCGTCGGGAAATCTTTTGCATATCTGCTGCCAGCAATGCACTTCGCGCTTGAAAATAAAGAAAAAGTTGTTATATCGACAGCTACAATTACATTACAGCAGCAGCTTTATGAAAAAGATATTCCACTTGTCGCGGAAGGAATGAACGCCAAAATAAAAGCTGTCTTAATGAAAGGCAGAGGCAATTATATTTGTATGCGCCGCCTTGACGACGCGTTACATGAACCGCCGCTCGATGAAAAGGAATTTGAAGAAATAAAAAAAATAGCCTCATGGGCAAAAACTTCAAAGACAGGTGTAAAATCCGATCTTTCATTTTTACCTTCCGACACATCATGGACTCAGGCTTGCTCAGAATCCGATTTATGTTTGGGGATTCATTGTCCTTGGAAAGATAATTGTTTTGTTTTGAAACTGCGAAAAGAGGCGAACAGCGCGAACATTATCGTTGTTAATCATCATTTATTATTCGCGGATTTAGCGGCTCGCTCTCAGGGAGCAGGCTACGAAAACGCGGTTATTCTTCCCCCTTTTAACAGACTCATTATTGACGAAGCGCACACGATAGAAAACGCGGCTACGTCATTTTTTTCCGCGGAATTCGGACGGCTGGGAATCTTCCGTCAGCTTGGAAAACTTTACAACAGACGCAGGGGAAATAATCGTGGGTTGCTTGTCAAGTTATGCGCAATACTCAAAGGAGAAGACAGGCTTGATGAAGCCGCCGATATAATTGAAAAGATCAGATCATGCGCGGAAGAACTTGACGAAACGGCGCTTGAATTGTGCGGCACGGAAGGAATATACAGACTCTCCGACGCTTCCGATGAAGCATTTTTAAAAAGAACTCTCTTTGTTTATTTAAAAACATTACGCAAAGAGATTTTAAAACTTACATCGTTCATTAGAGATATGGCGGAAAGTCTTGGCGATAAAGAAAATAATTGCGAGCGCGAAGATGCTTCTGATCCTGCAGTATGGGAAATTAAAGCTGTTGTTAGACGCCTTGAGAGCGTCGCTGAAACCTGCGATGTCTTCTGCAAATATAAAAAACATGAAGATGATATCTTATGGATAGAAGAACTAACATCTGTTAAAACATCGTCTAACAGCTGGGCTGTGTTTACAAGAACGCCTCTTGATCTTGCGCCGAAACTAAAAGAGAGCGTATTTTCGCCTAACAAGACCGTAGTGTGCGTATCCGCGACTCTGGCAATTAACGAAGATTTTTCTTTTTGGGCGGCATCGAGCGGTATCGCATCTCTTGAAAACCGTAAAGTAATTTCGGGCTGCTTCCCTTCTCCTTTCCCGTACTCAAGCGCTGTTCTTCTCGCGTCTCCTACAGACGCTCCCATGCCCGATGAAGACGGATATCAGGATTTTATAAACAGAGCGGCAGGAAGCCTTGTTTCTACCGCCGGAGGTTCCGCTTTGATTCTTTTCACATCTTATCAATCTCTGACAAACGCGTACCAAACGGCGAAAGACGAATTGGAAAAACTCGGCATCCGCTGTCTGAAACAGGGAGATGACGACAGGACGCGCCTTTTACAAGAATTTATAACAGACACTAAATCATGCCTCTTCGCGACGGATTCCTTTTGGGAAGGAGTTGACGCTCCGGGCGACACTTTGCGGCTGGTCGTTATTTGCCGCCTTCCCTTCCGCACTCCGGGCGATCCTGTTCTCGAAGCGAAGCGTGAGGCGGTTCAAAAAAGGGGCGGAAATCCTTTTATGGAATTGTCTCTGCCTCAAGCTGTAATGAAATTCAAGCAGGGGTTCGGACGGCTTATGAGAAGAAGCGCCGACAATGGAGTTGTCGTTGTTCTTGACGCGCGGCTCATAAAAAAAAGTTACGGCAGGCTTTTTTTACAAGCGCTTCCGGAAACAAAGCAGAGTTTTTCAAGTCTGAATAATATCAACAGCGATATGGAAAACTTTTTATTCCGATGAAAAAAAACCGCCAATAATGTAACCCTTGACGAAAAATCCGAAATAAAACAATATTATTTATAACGTAAAAAAGGCGGGAAAATGAATATCAGTATTAAAAGATTTATTTTTATTACCGCTCTCTTTTTATCGTCCTTCTCTCTTTTTGCACGTGACATCATAATTATTGTTCATGATTCAGACCTTGACCTCCCCCTTGAAGGCGCTGTTGTCCGCACAAGAGACGGCGGCGAATATATATGCGATCACAACGGACGCGCTCTGATCATCGCCGCAGAAGGCAGGCAAATCGTCATACAGGCGCAATATCCCGGCTACGAAACAGGAGTAATGACAATTCCTCTAACAGGCAGCACATTTACAATAAGATTACGCCTTTTGGGGCATTTACAGGGAAAAGAACTAGTCATTGAAGGGTCGGTGCCCGGAACCAGCGAAAGCAGAACAGGGCGAAGTATTGCCGTCAGTTCAAGCGATATTTCTCAAACGGGAGAAATGGGAATCATTGAAGATGTAATGAGCACTATTGCTCTCCTTCCGGGTGTAAGTTACACAGGTCTTTTAGACGCTGAACCGAGTATCCGCGGAGGACATCCCGGAGATATGAGCGCCTCTCTTAACGGATTTTACATCAACAATCCTTTTTTCTGGGGAAGCACTTTTTCGATATTTGATCCGCGTATGGTAGAAAGCGCTCAATTATCTCACGGTGTTTTTTCCGCGCGCTTCGGTCACACTATTTCAGGGCTTCTTGAAATTACGACAAAATCTCCGTCGTCTTCGCAAACGCTGTTTGATATCGGTGTCAGCACAAGCGCCGCAAGTTTTGGTCTTTCTTTTCCGTTAGCCGGAAAAGGCGGATTGTTGTTTATGGGGCGCATTACTTATTACGATCCTTTTTTAGCGCTGGCAAGCGCGTTATCTGAATATATTCCAGAACTTCAAGTTGTATCATATTTCGGTCCTGTGCCGTACATAAGAACAATGACCGCGATGGGTAATTACAGGTTTACCGAAAATCTTGAATTAACCGCTACCGCCTTTTTCGGTCTGGACGGCGTAGGAGTTAACTTCAGTAATTCCAGCTTTGTTGATAATATGCTTGGAAGCGAAACGTCAATTGAATTTCTTTTTGTAAATTATCAAACATTTTTTACGTCATCCCTCTCTTGGAATCCTAAAAAGAATATGCTTTTAAAATTTATGGCGGGCGTAGGCTTTGAAGAACAGATAAATCACGGAGATATGAGATTTAAGATACAGGGAAATTTTTCGGATAATTTTAAAACCAAATACCCTGATATCTATCAGATAATGCAGGCTATTCAACCTGATTCATACGCTTTTAATAATTCAAATGAATACGATCAAACCGAATCTAATCTGAACGCGCAGGGACGCGTTGATTATGATTGGGAAATATCGGAAAAGTTTTTATTTTCTGCCGGCGCGCAGTTCATGTATAACCATTTTAAGGTAACGGGTATATCAACAGGCGCTTACGAAAGACCTTTTTCAACGATTACCGATCCTGAAGAAAAACAGCATGTTTACGATCAAATAAGAAATAAATTTCCTTCTGTGCCGGACATATATATTAATAATTTCATTAATAATTTTATGATTACCTTACCTGTCGATTTTCGATCAAACTCCAAAAATAATCTTTTTTCTACATCAGGTTACATTCTTGCTGAGTACAGGCTCGGCAAGAGATTCGACGCCGAACTTGGTCTTCGCGTAGATCATTTTCTCCTGACAGGAGCGGATGATTTTCGCATGGACAGCATCCCAGTGTTTAATCCCCGTCTAAATATGCAATTTAACGCTTTAAACGGCGAAGGATTCTTTAGAAAAATCGATCTTACGCTGGGCACAGGTCTTTTTTCTTCAGTTAACAGCAATGTCTTTTTCTCCAACAAAGATTACGCTGTAGATAAAATTAAACCTAATCGTTCGGTGACATCGGTTCTTGGCATTAAATTTGATTTTCCCGCTTCTGTAAGTTTGAATATAGAAGGTTATTTTAAATATGTTTTTGATCGTATGTACATTTTAACTGAAGTAGATATGGTTAATATGACAAGTAAAGATGTTCCTAAGTTCGACGGTGAAGGAATGGTTTGGGGGCTTGATGTAATGCTTCAGAGAATGCAATCACGTTTCCTTGACGGATGGATTTCCTATTCCTATAGCTGGACAAAATACCGCGATCCTCACGGCAGAACCGACGGAGAAGGCAAATCAGGAGGAGAAAACGGCGACGATTGGTATTTTCCTTCCTTTCACAGATTTCACACATTAAATCTTATTTTAAATTATAAACCTATTCAAACCATGAATCTTTATTTACGTTTAGGTTTTTCCTCGGGCGTTCCATTGAAAGTTCGTTCAAATGACGGACCTATAAGTTATCCTGTTTATTTATTCAGCGATGATATATTCATAGAAAAATATTATTGGGATTCATTTCACGATGGAAAAAACCGCACTACTCCTTCTGTTAAAATGGATATAAAATTTTCTATTTTCGGAGGAAATAAAAAAGGAAAATCAAAATATGAAATATATGTTGCGGTAGAAAATGTTCTGGGATTACTTTACTCCGCGCAGGGAAATCAAAGTTTTAATCAATATACGGGAGAACTTGAAGACGGTATGTTCTCCGCAAGTTTTGATATACCAATACCAATACCGTCGTTTGGTTTTAAATATTCGTATTAGAATAAAAAATCATGAATTGGTAATGAGGAATTTTAATGTATAAGTATTTTTGTTTATTATTTCTTTTTTTCCCGCTGTTGTTTTCCGGTTGTTTAGGGGTGACGGAAGGAGTCGGCAGATTTTTTGACGGTTCTGTCTTTACAGAAAAAACTGTCGCGCGTTACGCGTTAAAGATAAAGAAAGGCGACAATATCGACATGGAAATTTCTGTCATGCAAAATAAAGCAAAAGAAAAATCAATAATTATTTCTTTTAAAAAATATCCTATGATAAAATTCCGCGCTTCGATGCCTGCTGAAAACGGAGAATTTCATCTAACGTCTCTTGAATATCTTTCAGGCAGCACTCACGGCTGGAATGAATATACAATGCAGATGATGGGAACAGGCAGCCTAATTCTTTCTGATAACGCGACTCTGGATGTAATCAAAGATATGGAAAAAATTCAAATCTCTAAAGGCAGAATTCACCGTTATGATACGCGAATTATCGGAAATGACGCGCTGTCCGCTCTTCGCAACCGCAATGAGCGAATAGACGCGCTTTCTTCATGGATGCTGTCCCTCGATCATCCAAAAGGACAGGATATTAAAGCCTTTCAAAAATTATGGAAACCTTTATTTTTTCCGGAAATGGTATCAGAAAAAAAACGGTCTGAAAACTGGAGGCAGAAAGAAGATGTTTTTCAAATAGCTGATGACATCCGCTGGAATACGGGATACACAGAACGCGTTTTTCCTGAACAATTGCGTCCAATTAGGGATACGGGAACTCTTTTAAGGGATTGGGAAGAAGCGCTTTATTGGATATACTTGGAATATGAATGGGACAGCATCAAAGCGCTGTTCTCTCAAAAAATAATTTTAAATAAAACAAAGTGAGGTAATTAATGGAAACGGCATCATTTTCGGTATTAGAACTTTTTAAACTTGGCGGCATTGTTATGTGGCCGCTTCTTCTCTTTTCAATTATCGCTGTCGCTATTACAATTGAACGCATAGTTTATTTTATTTATCATAATCTTGATATTGACGATCTTGAAAAAAAAGTTTCGGATTATATTAAAGACAGAGATTATGATTCTGCGGGCAATTATCTTTCAGAACTGACAAAAAGACACATGGGAGCGAGAATTCTTCTTGCGCTTATTACGCAGATAAAAAACGATCATAATTTTTCCGAACACAGAACAGAACGCGCGGCGGAAACGGAAGCTATGAATTGTATTAATTCGCTTGAAAATGGATTTAACTTTTTAACGGCGCTTGGCTCTCTTTCTCCGCTTACAGGCTTTTTAGGAACCGTTACCGGAATGATCGGCGCGTTCAGATCAATCGCAGAGGCAACCGAAGTAAACGCGCAAATTGTCGCAAACGGCATTTACGAAGCTCTTATTACAACTGTTTTCGGTCTTGTTATCGCTATTATCGCGATGATCGCTCATTCGATTTTCAGCCACATCGTTGATAGATTCTCCTTAAAAGTAGAGGGAACTTGCTCAGGTTTAATATCACAGATCGCGGAATTAGAAAGTTTGAAAAACGAAGATCACGCATCTCATTCAAGAAAGGCTAAAGATCACGCATGAAAATCAAACGATTAAAGAAGATAGGGTTCCTTGAAACGTGCGCCGCGAGCGATCTCGCCTTTCTCTTGATTATTTATTTTTTAGTTATCGCAGGTTTCAATATCAACAAAGGTTTTTTAATGAACCTGCCCGCGAAAGATTCAACCAGAATGATCTTCAGAGAAGACCTTCTTCGTTTTGAAATGAATAACGAAGGAGCTGTACTGCACGAAGACAATATTATAAATATTCCGCAGGCAAGAACAATGATCAGCTCCGCTAAAGCTGAGAATCCTGAAATCGCCGTTATTTTAACAATTGATAAAGAAGCGAGATGGCAGAATGTCGTTTATTTTGTTGAACTTGCTCAGGATTTAAACATCGAAGCGTTTTCCTTCTCAATGAAAAAGGAGTCTACGGAAACGCAATGAATATAAGACGAAAAAGAAAAACATTCTTTATTCCCCTTTTCTCAATGTCGGATATCGCTTTCCTTCTTTTGATCTTTATCATGCTGATCTCTTTAATCAATTACAGAGTTGAAGTGAATATCGAATATCCAGAAGCGAACATGGCGCTTCGTACAACCGCGGAAAAAAATCTTGAAGTTTGGGTAGATATTGAAGGCAGTATATACCTTGACGGTATTCATTCGGATCGCCTCGCGCTTGAAAGAAAAATCGCCGACCTTTATGTTTCAGCTCCCGATACTCGTGTGCATGTAATCGCGGATCGCAATGTTCAATACGAAAAAATCAACAACGTGCTGGAAGTTCTTCAGATCCTTCAATACCGCGTTGTAAGCTTTGTGGTAAAAACAAATGAATGAAAAATTTGTTCGTTTAATTATAATTATTATTACAGCAGGCATTCATCTCGCCGTTATCTTTTTTCTTGTTTTTGATACAGAAAAAATTTATTATGAAACATCGGAAGACGCGAAAGTAATGAGACTGCTTGATTTGGAAGAACACCCTCCTCCGCCTCCGCCTGAACCGGAAATTCCTGTTGTAGAAGAAATCGCTGAAATTATTATAGAAACTGATACCGAGCCTGTGCAAACGGTTGTAGGAGCCGGAACGCTTACATTTAATATCGACGATTTTCTTCCCGCTCACCGTGTAGCAACGACTCCTGTATTTGATGATGATATTATCGCCTCCGAAATTATTTATCCTCCAATTGCCCTGCGCTCAGGCATTGAAGGCAGAGTTATTTTAGATCTCTTTGTTGATCGTTCAGGCACTGTGCAAAGAATTACAATACTTAGGGAAGAGCCGGAAGGCAGAGGTTTCGGCGAAGCCGCGATCCGCGTTTTTACCGGACGAAAAGGAAAACCTGCTGTAACCGCAGCCGGAGAACCTGTATCCTGCCGTTACCGCTATCCTGTTACTTTCAGAATTAAATAATCAGCATCGCGTCGCCGTAACTGAAAAATTTATACTCTTCTTTTATTGCTTCTTCGTAACTTTTAAAAATCATTTCTTTTCCGGCGAAAGCGCAAACGAGCATCAAAAGAGTAGATAGAGGTGTATGAAAATTTGTAAAAAGAGAATCAACTATTTTAAATTTGTATCCCGGATAAATAAAAATAGAAGTACTCTGCCATCCCCGTTTTAGTTGTTCATTGTTATACGCGCTTTCAAGAGTTCTAAGGCTCGTGGTTCCTACAGCGATAATTTTTCTTTTTTCCGCGATCGCGTTTTCGATAAGCTGCGCGTTATGATCGGTTATAATGAATTTTTCTTCATGCATTACATGATCTTCGATTTCTTCGCTTCGTACAGGCTGAAACGTGCCAAGCCCTACATGAAGAGTAATAAACGCGCTTTCTATTCCGTTTTTAGAAAGTGTTTCAAGCAACTCGTTTGTAAAATGCAATCCTGCGGTGGGAGCCGCGGCAGAACCCGTTTGCTTCGCGTAAATCGTTTGATAACGATCGGCGTCGGACGGAGCGTCGTTTCGTTTTATATAAGGCGGCAGCGGAATATGACCGTACTTATCAAGCCATTCATCGTTAATTGGTTTATCAAAAATTAAAAAACGAAATTCACCTTCCGCTCTTGTAATCTCAGCGCTCGCGATTTCAACACCGTTTGAATCAAAAAACACATAACAGCTTCCAATCTTTCGCCGTCCGGCGCGCTGAACCAAAGTTTTCCATTCGTCATCAACATTTTTTTCTAACAGTAAAAATTCAACATGAGCTCCCGACGCCGCGGATTTTCCGATTAAACGCGCTTTCCTTACCTTGGTATCATTAAAAACCAAAAGAGGTTTTTCTCCTGAGGAAGATAAAAAACTTTTTTCGCATAAGATATCGGGAAGATCTACAACTTTTTTATGTTCACGTTTTCCGCTGATGCGGTCAAGTGTCATAAGACGGCTTAATCCTCTTTTTTCATTCGGATACTGCGCTATTAAATGAGGCGGAAGAAAAAAATAAAAGTCGGATGTTTTCATTGGAAGAGAGGCGTCTCATTATTGGAATTGTTAGGCGCAATTCCTAAATGACCGTAGGTTAAATTTGTTACTACCCTTCCCCTCGGAGTGCGCTGTAAAAGCCCCGCCTGAATGAGATACGGCTCGTAATAATCTTCGAGTGTTTCAACGGATTCGCCTATGGAAATCGCGAGGTTTTCGGCTCCTACAGGTCCGCCTTTATATCGTTCGATAATAATTTTTAAAATTTCCCTATCTTGTTTTTCCAAACCAAGCTCGTCAATTTCAAGACGAGAAAGTCCTGATTTAACAGTTTCCATTGTTATTGAAGTTTCTCCCGCGTATTGAGAAAAATCCCGCATACGGCGCAACAAACGGTTTACAACCCTCGGCGTTCCTCTTGAAGATTTCGCGAGAAGACAGCAGGCATCCTTTTCAATTTTGATATTTAACAATCCAGCCGAACGGCGGACAATCGCTTCCAAATCTTCATGATCGTAAAAAGAAAAACGGCACGGAATACTAAAGCGGCTTATTAGAGGGCTTGATACAACGCCGGCTTTTGTTGTCGCTCCGACAAGCGTAAAAGGTTTTATCGCGATCCTTATTGTTCTTGCCATCGGTCCCTGTCCTACAACCCAGTCAATTCCGTAATCTTCCATCGCAATGTAAAGGAGTTCTTCTATCGCGGGTTTTAAACTGTGAATTTCATCAATAAAAAAGACATCGCCTTTTTTTAGGTTTGTTAAAAAGCCGACCAGATCTTTTGGTTTATCAAGCGCGGGAGCTGTCGTCTGCACAAAGCCGCCTTCCATTTCATTCGCGATAATTTGCGCCATTGTTGTTTTTCCAAGACCCGCAGGTCCGATTAAAAAAACATGATCAAGGCTTTCGCCCCTCTCTTTCGCGGCAGAGATAAAAACATTTAAGTTTTCTTTCATCCCCTTTTGCCCCAAAAATTCTTTCAGAGTACGGGGACGCAGAGCGACATCCTGAGTATCATCGTTTGTCATTTGAGGACGCACAAGGCTTTCTTCTTTTTGAGCGCTCGTCTTTTTTGCCATCGATTAACTCCCGCTTAAATACACAATCGCGTCTTTAAACAATTGATTTTCTTTTTCCGCCGCCGTCAAATTTGAATCTTTGATTGAGCTTTCGGCTTTTACAAGAGCGTCACTCGCCTGTCTTCTGTCATATCCCATTCCGACAAGCGCTTCAATCAAATCATTGTACGGAGAAGAAACCGACGCGGCAGTTTGCCCTGAAATCAATTTTCCTTTTAACGAAAGGATCATCTTCTGCGCTGTCTTTTTACCAAGACCGGGAACAGCTTCTAGGCGGCTTATATCATCATTCATAAGCGCCTTTTCCAAATCATCCTGACTAATTCCGCTCATTATTTTGACGGCTGCTTTAGGACCTATACCCTCAACTTTATTAAGTTCTAAAAATGTATTTCGTCTTTTTTCGTTTACAAAACCGAAAAGTTTCATCTGATCTTCACGATGATACAGCCAAGTGAAAATCCTGCATTCTTTGTTCAGAGGCAGTTCTTGAATATCGTTTGACGGCATACCAATTTCCCACTCTATATCGCCCGAAAGAACATAAATAGCCTCAGCGCTTTTTGAACATACAATTCCCCGAATACTGTTAAACATCGATAACCCCTGTTTTCAAAGCATAACATTTTTTTATAAAAAAGTAAGAATTCCCCTTGACAGAATAATTTAATAGCAGTATATTTACATAGTCAGACTAGTCAGTCTACTTAAACTTAAGGATATTTATATGAAAACAATTACGAAAAAACGAAATGAAAAATGGCAATTACAGGAGGCAAAAGCCATGTTTAGCAATCTTGTCAAAGCGGCATATACAAGACCGCAAATCATCACGGTTCGCGGAAAGGAGACGGCGGTTATCCTTTCCTTCGAGGAATACAAAAACCTATCCGCGCCCAAACAATCGCTTTTCGATTTTATCCAGAAATCTCCTCTTAAGGATTTTAGCCTTGACTTACCTCAAAGACAGAGCGAAGAAATGAGGCAGGTCAAATTATGAGATATCTTTTGGACACCAACGTTATATCGGAAATTCAAAAATCAAATTGCAATGAAAATGTAAAAAAGTTTATTAACACGCTGCATTGGGAAGATTTATACTTGTCCGTTATTACAATCGGCGAACTTTGTTACGGTGTAGAAAAACTTCCTCAAAGCAAAAAAAAGCATGAGCTGTCGATATGGCTGTACACCGAACTGCCGGAGTGGTTTAAAGGACGCGTTATATCTCTTGATACGGAAGTTTTAATAGAATGGGGAAAACTCCGCGCCGCAGTTCAAAGGACGCTTCCCGCTGTCGATTCATTAATCGCCGCAATCGGGATTGTTCATCATACGTTTTTAGTTACAAGAAACACAAAAGACTTTGAAGGCATCGAAGGCGTCAATTTGATAAATCCATGGGAATTTTAATTACAAAAAATAATTCGTAATGTTAATTTGGTTTACTGTCAAAACTCAATTTTTCTGTTTGCCGCGCAAATCGCAGCGGCAAGCGCGTCTGCGGCGTGATTGGGACTCGGCATTTTTTCCAATCCTAAAATAATTTTTACCATCTCTTGCACTTGTTTTTTATCGGCTGAGGCGGAGCCTGTCACGCCCGATTTTATCGCGTTAGGTGTCAATTCAAGCAGCGGAATCCCCTTTTCCGCGACCGCGGCTGAAATTACGCCCCTCGCTTCCGCTACCGGAATCGCGCTTGTAACGTTTTTTCCGAAAAACAAAATTTCAATTGCGGCGTGCGTTGGTTTGTATTTTTCGATTATTGCGCGTATGCACTGTAAAATAAAAAAAAGCCGATCTGCGCGGGGGCAGTCAGCTTTTGTAGTAATTATACCGTGATCGATATAAACAATTTTTCCGTCGTTATCGTCAAGCACGCCCCAGCCTGTACTTGCAAGACCGGGGTCGATACCCAATATACGCCGGTTACTTTTCGTTTTTGATGTCGAACGCGGCAATGTTAATCAACGAAACAGATTAAGCTGCTTCGTATCCTTCCGGAATTGCAAGATTCGTATACACATTCTGAACATCATCGTTTTCTTCAAGCTTATCGATGAGCTTCAATGCTTTTGCCGTTCCTTCATTATCAAGCGTTACTTCAGCATCGGCGACCATGCTGACTTGCGCGCTCATAGTTTCAAATTCTTTTCCTGTAAGCGCGTTTAACACATTCTCAAAATCTTCAGGCGCGGTTGTCACTTCGATAATTCCATCGCCGGATGAAACGTCTTCCGCTCCGCCCTCAATCGCGATTTCCATAACAGCGTCTTCTGTGTATTTCTCACCGTCTAAAGTTATTACTCCGAGACGTTTAAAAAGCCTTGAAACCGACCCCGATGTGGCAAGCTGTCCGTTCGCTCTTGTTAGAATGTTACGGATATCGGCTGCCGCTCTGTTTTTATTATCTGTTAAAACTTCAATAAAAATAGCGACCCCGCCCAGGTACGCTTCGTAAACCAATTCTTCGTAGTTTACGCCCTCAAGCTCGCCCGTGCCTTTTTTGATTGCTCTGTCAATATTGTCTTTTGGCATATTGGCAGATCTTGCCTTGAGGATGGCAGTCCGCAGCCGCGGATTACCGTCCAGACTCCCTCCGCCCATTCTGGCGGCAATGGAAATTTCTTTAATCAACTTAGTAAACATTTGCCCGCGTTTTGCATCCGCGGCGCCTTTTGCATGTTTAATTGTCGCCCATTTACTGTGGCCCGACATATCTGCTCCTTAATCTTTAGTTTTTAATTATTTACTTTTGGAAACTGATTTAGCAAGATTATCCAAAAGAAGCTTGTTAAACCACTCATAAGAAAAAGGATCCTTTGTTCTGATAGTTGATTTAACCTGCATTTCCAGATTATCCCTGCAAGCTTCGCATACTTCATGCTCCGCATAATGGAAAAATGTTCGTCCGTTAATCGGCTCATCCACCTTTTTTCTACATACATCACAAGTAATAGTTTGCATTTAAGACCTCCTAGCCTAATAATTTAATATAGTATACAAATATTCTAAGTAAATGTCGAGTACCTATGAACGAAATTGACAAAAAAAAGCGTGATTTTTTTAACCTTCAAAAACCTCTGATAATAGCCGAACTTGGCACGTCTCACAACGGGGATATTTGCAAGGCAAAAGAACTGATAGCGGCTGCCAAACAGGCAGGCGCTGAATGTGTCAAATTCCAAATTGTCTATTCCGATGAGATTCTTAGCCCAAACACAGGTATAGTTCCCCTGCCTGGCGGAAATATCAGTCTTTACGAAAAGTTTAAACAGCTTGAAACTCCGCCTGAATTTTATGCTGAGGTTAAAGAATACTCAGAATCATCAGGGCTTTTGTTCCTGTGTACGCCTTTTGGAATGAAAAGCGCCGCGATCCTAAAGCAGTTACAACCCAAAATGGTTAAAATCGCCTCTCCTGAACTGAATTATACCGGTTTACTTGAGGAAACCGCTTCATGGGGACTGCCGATTTTGCTTTCTACAGGTGTTTCAAAATTAGCAGATATCGAAAAAGCTCTTGATATCTGCTCCTTGCTCCCTGCTTCCCAATTATGCCTTCTTCACTGCGTCACTTCCTACCCCGCTCCTGAAACCGACTACAATCTGAGAGTTCTTCCTAATCTCGCGAATGTCTTCGGCGTTTCCGTCGGAGTAAGCGACCATAGCGCAGACCCTGAACTTGTTCCCGCCCTTTCTGTGAGCATGGGAGCCGTGGTTATTGAAAAGCATTTTTGCTTGTCAAAGAATGATCCCGGGCTTGATGATCCTATTGCCCTGCCTCCTGAAGATTTTTCAAAAATGATCAGCGCTGTTTCGCGCGCTTTAGAAGACGGAGCGGAAAAAACCATAAAACGTTACAAGGAAGAGAGAGGCGAAAGCCTTATTGAAAAGATTCTTGGAAGCGGCGTTAAAGAACTTGCGCCTTCGGAAAAAGCAAATTACAGCAGGACAAACCGTTCCATTCACGCGCTTCGCGGCATAAAAGCAGGCGAAGTTATAACAAAAAAAGATTATGCCGTTTTGCGAACCGAAAAAATACTTCGTCCGGGACTTGAACCGCGTTTTGAAAAAATGATTGAAGGAAAAATTGCGCGTAACGATATACCGGCAGGCGAAGGCATTAGATTTGAAGATATTTGATTTTTCTTATTCGGATGAAATTTTAATTATATTATCTTCCTGACCGGTTATTTTATAACCTGCTTCCTGCAATACCGCTTTTAATCTGTATATTTGACTGATGAAAACATCCTTTTTTTGTTTTTGTTCAGCGCTGAAATTAACTTCAATTATGATGTCGCATAATTCATATTTACTTCTCCGGCTTTTTTGTTTATTTGTTTTTTTGCCGTTAGTCCATGTTTCGCCGTCGATTCTTGGTCTGTTTTCTTCCAGATGTTTAAGTATTTTTTGATCGATATCTTTTATCTCAGTATTCTTCCTGTTTATTCTTTGAAAAAACTTCTGTTCACTGAGTTCTATTAATCTTCTTCCTTCTTCCTGCCGTAAAATAAATTTTCTTTCGCTTTCAGAAAGCTGCTTGTTAATAGATTCCTGCCTCTCTTCCAACGCAGTCCATAATTTTTCTATTAATAGATCATCGTTCATAAAAACCTTTTACCGTTTATTTTAATAAAACATCTAAAGTATCGTTTTTATCAATCTCGAATGTTGATGTTTTTCCCATACAGAAAATCTCATAATTCCCTTTAAAACCTTCCGCTGTTACAAAACCTTGCGCGTCTGTTTTCAGCGCCGCTTCCGTGCGCCAATCATTTTCGATTTTTGCGCGAAGAGCTTTGTACGACGGCTTTTCACTGTTGTCAACGCGCAGGAAACCGGCAGGAGCGTGAAGCCACGCGTTGTCTCCTCCCGACCATGTTGTGATAGCTTCAACAAGAGGATGAGCAAAAAGCAGCTCGTACATTTCAACAATCTCCCGCGCTTGACGATCTTCGCCATCAGGTGTTGTATTCCACTCTTCAACCTGCCAATCGTTAAGATCAACGATATGAGGCGGCATAATATCGCCTGAGATAATGGTGTTTTCCGTAAAGTGAAGCGGAAGTCCGAAACGCGCGAAACGTTCTAAAACTGTGATCACTTTTTCCTTTCCCCAGTAACCCTGATGCTGATGGGATTGAATTCCGATTACGTCAATTGGAATTCCCTCTTGTAAACATTTATCAATCAATTCAGCGTATTCTTCCGATGTTTCAAAATCATTTAAAAGTAAAACCGCATTAGGGTTCGCGCGTTTAGCGGCTTGAAAAACTTCTTTTACGATTCTGACCTGTCCGTATTCCTTGCATATTCGTGAAACGGCATTATCGTATTTGTCGAAGATCGGCATTATAACAACTTCGTTGATAACATCCCACATGTCAATCATTCCGGCGTAAAGAGAAACGTCTCTTTCTATTCTTTGAATCACTTTTTTAAATATTTCAGCGTTGGAATAATTCATCAGCCACGGAGCGCAAACTGTATGCCAGCATAAAGGATGACCTTTTGTAACAATATTTCTTTTGTTGTAATACCGCGCGGCGGCTGTTAATCTTTTTTCATCAGGCTTTCCTTCTTCCGGCTCGTAACGTCCGATATAAAAAGGCAGTGTCGCGTAATTATTAAAAGTAAATAGTTTATCAAGTTTGTCTTGTAAAAACGCTTTTCTATCTCCATCAATAGGCTGACCGTCCGGTTTTCCGCCTTCAAGTTCGACTGCTTCAAAACCGCCGACACCAAAAAGAAATTTATGTTTTTTCTGCTTAATTTGAACTTCTGCGTTTGCCGCGGGAATTCCATTTTCTTTAAGAATCCGCAGTTTAACCGATCCTTTTCTGTGTTTTAAATCAGCTCCCATCCGGTTCTCCTCTCTTCTATATTATTTTATCTTACCATGTCTCCATCGCTTTTTTAAACGCTTTTTCAGAATTTTTTATAATTTTTTCATCGATACAATAAGCAAACCGTACCCATCCCGCTTTTGAAAATCCTGATCCAGGCACACCCAAAATAAGGTGTTTTTTCAAATGATCGATAAATGCCCTATCATCTAAAATTTTATCTTTGTTCTCTGCGCCCCGATTCCTGCTTTTTGGTACTTTACAGAAAAGATAAAACGCTCCTTCCGGTTTTAAATATTCAATTCCTGCTTCATCCAACACTTTCATAAAAGCGTCACGCCTTCTTGCGTAAACAGAAACATCAACTTTTTCTTCTGTGAGACAGGCGACTATCCTCTGCATAAGAGCGGGCGCGTTTACAAATCCGAGTATTCTTATCGTGTAAATTAAACCGTTTAAAAGATCTTCTTTACCCGAAATTTCAGGGCTTACAGCGATAAAACCAATCCGCTCTCCCGGAAGCGAGAGGCTTTTTGAATAAGAAGTAATCACGATTGATTCAGGGTAACAGCATAAAACCGGAGGCACTGCGTCAATGTAGGCAATTTCGCGGTAAGGTTCATCCGACACAAGATACGGAAAACGTCCTGTTTTTTCTCCGTGAGCGAGAAGAACAGACGCGAGAGACTCAAGAATTTCTTTTGAGTAAACTTTTCCGGTCGGATTGTTAGGTGAATTAATTATAACAGCGGCGGTTTTTTCATTAAGAGCCGCTCCTATCGCGTTAATGTCTAAATCAAAATTTTCCAATGTATCAACTTCGATTAATTTCGCTCCGTGATTTGCCGTATAAGCTTTGTATTCCATAAAATAAGGACGCGATACGATAACTTCATCACCCGGATTGCATATTGTTTTTAAAACCGCGTTAAGACCGCCCGCGGCGCCTGACGCCATAATAATATGAGATCCGTCGATGTTTACGTTCTGCTCTTTGCGCACTTTTTCCGCGAGCGCGTCTCTTACAAAAGGATAGCCGGCGTTCGGCATATACCCGTGAGAGCCTTTTTCATCTTCGTTCGCGAGTTTTAAAAACACCTCGTGAAACGAAGGCGGCGGATCAACATCGGGGTTTCCGAGCGAAAAGTCAAAAACATTTTCAGCGCCGTGTAATTTTTTTAACTGCAAACCTTCTTCAAACATTTTGCGAATCATTGAAGAAGAGGCAAGCGCGTTTTTTATCTGTTCCGCAACCGGCATATAATCTCCTTACACAATTGTCCTTGCTGTTCTTACAATATCAGCGAAAATTCCGCCTGCTGTTACCTGCGCTCCGGCGCCGGGACCCTTTATCACCATCGGAAGTTTCGAATAACGTTCCGTTGTTATTACCACGATGTTGTCGCTGTCAACAAGCGATCGGAAAGGGCTTCCGTCAGCTTCAGCGCGAAGAGAAATTTTTGCCTTTCCTTCTTCGATCATCGCGATATAACGAAGCATCTTTCCCGTTTTGGCAGCATCCGCGCGGCGTTTTTCAAAATCCGCGTCGCACTTTTCCAGCTCTTTGAAAAACGCTTCGATATCTTTCGCCTTAAAACACGCTTCAGGAAGTATCGGCTCTATTTTTACATTTTTAAATTCTATTGATAAGCCGCACTCGCGCGCTAAGATTAAAACCTTCCGCGCCGCGTCCATCGCGTTAAGATCGTCTCTTGGATCGGGCTCTGTATATCCTTTCGCTTTCGCTTCCCTTACAAGAGCGGAAAAAGGAATCGAGCCGTCGTAACTGTTAAAAATAAAACTTAAAGTTCCGGAAAGAACAGCTTCTATTTTTGTTATTTTATCTCCGGAGAGGAAAAGATCGCGTAACGTGCTGATAACGGGAAGACCCGCTCCTACTGTACATTCATATAAATACGGAATGCCTCTTTCTCTTGAATATGTTGTAAGGTTTTTATAATAATCAAGCGAGCCTGAGTTTGCCTTTTTGTTAGGTGTAACAATAGGAATTGAGTGATGAAGTATTTTTTCGTATAAAGCCGACGTTTCTTCGCTTGCAGTGCAGTCGCAAAAACATGAATTGGGAAGGTTTAGCGCAGCCATTTTTTCGATAAACACGCTCGGATCGGGAGAACCGCTTGAATTAAATTTAATTACTTCGGTTCCTTCAACCTTTCCCTGTTTTTGCAAAAGTTCTTTTGTCTTTTTTGGATCAAGCCCGTCAAGAGAAAAAACCATTTTGTCGTAATTCGCGGCTCCTATCAAATTAATTTTAATCATGTTAGCCGCTAATTTTTCCTGTGTTTCAGCGATTTGATCGAGGAGCGTTCCGCCGATTAAGCCTGTGCCGACAAGAAAGAGGTTGACAGAACGCTGATGCGCGAAAAAGAAAACGTTATGAACCGCGTTAAGCGCTTTTCCTTCATCCTGCGAAGAAATAACCGCTGAGATATTTGTCTCGGACGATCCTTGCGCGATTGCCACGATGTTAATGCCGTTTCTTCCAAGCGCATGAAAAAATTTACCGGAAACTCCTGAAGTGCTTTTCATCGCGGAGCCGACAACAGCGATTATGGAAAGATCCTTTTCTATTACCGGTTTATCAATTACTCCGCTCTTTATTTCGTTCGCTAATTCATCTTTGATCGCGGCTTCCGCGTTCTGCGCGTCTTCGGGCAGAACCGCGAAACAAATTGAATATTCGCTTGAACTTTGCGTTATCAGCATAACGCTTATTCCCTTACGCGCAAGAGATCCGAAAACACGCGCGGAGAATCCCGCGACTCCTACCATGCCTCCGCCCTGAATGCGCACAAGAGCCGCATTGCTAATCGAACTTATGCCGCGAACGGGGAATTTTCCGGGTTTTGCGTTAGCCGAAATTATTGTTCCCTCACAGGAAGGATTAAAAGTATTTCTTATACGAATTTGAACGCCTTTTTCAAGAGCAGGTTTAATAGCCGGAGGAAATAAAATTTTCGCGCCGAAGTGGGAAATTTCCATCGCTTCGGTATAGGATATTTCATTTATGCAAAAAGAATTTTTCACAAAAGAAGGATCAGCGGTGTAAATCCCGTCAATATCAGTGTAGATTTCAAGTTTTTTTGCGCCTAACACAGCGGCGAAAACTGCGGCTGTCAAATCAGAGCCGTCTCTGCCCAGCGTTGTGGTATGCCCTTCGGCAGTCGAACCGATAAAGCCCGTAACAACCTGAATTTTTTTGGTATTTTTAAAATGCTTTTTTATTTTATCATCGGTTTCTTTTCTTGATATTTGCGCTTTGCCGAAATCAGCGTCGGTAACAACAATATCACGAGCGTCAAGATATTCCGCGTCAATCCCATTCTTTGAAAAAATTACCGCAAAAAGAGCCGCGGATAATCTTTCGCCGAAACTCATAACGAGATCCATGCTTCTTAGAGACGTTTCTCCGAGAAGAGTGATACCGTCAAGAACCTGAGATAATTGCGTAATAATATTTTCAATTTCTTTAAGCGCGCCTTTACGATCAGAGGCTTTTAAAAAAAAATCGATACAATCGGTGTGTCTTTTTTTAATATCATCAAGCAGGTCGAAATATACACCGCCCGCCGTCGCTTTTTTCGCCAAATTTTTTAAGGCATATGTCACTCCGGAAAATGCCGATACTACCACCGCTGGTACGTTTCCCGCATGTTCCTTGTCTTTTAAAATGCCGATAATTTGCTCAATTCCCTGCTGGCTTCCTACAGATGAGCTTCCAAATTTTAGTATTAACATAGTTCTTACTCCCATTGAATAATACAGAATTTTTCTATACTTTTATAGTAGTTAAAGCGGTAAAAATGATAAAAAACAATTCAAAAGATAATCCACTATCCTCAAATAAAACCGATGTTAAACGAATTTATTTCGATTGGGCTGCTTCCGCACCATTGATCGATATGGACATAAAAACACCTTACGGAAATCCTTCGTCTCACCACAGCGAAGGAAAAGCCGCGAGAAACGCAATTGAAGAAGCGAGAGAGCGCTGCGCGGCGGTTTTAAAAGTACCGCCTGAAACCTTATATTTTACTTCCGGCGGAACAGAGTCCAACAGCATCGCTCTTTTTTCAAACTTGATGAAGGCTGGCAGCGGCAGAATTCTTTCGTCTATGACAGAACACGCTTCGATCAGGGAAGGAATAGAAACTCTTGAAAAAATCGGAAAACCAACCGGAAAAATCGCCGTTGATTCAGCCGGAAGAGTGACGCCAATCACATTGGAAAAAGCGTTTGATAAATATGACGACACGCGCTTTATTTCGATCATGTCGGTTAACAACGAGACAGGCGCTGTTACGGATACCGCTTCATTAAACAATGTTATACGAAATAAAAAAGGCGCGCCGGTTCATTTTCACTGCGACATGGTTCAAGCTGCCGGAAAAATTCCTATTGACATTCAAGGCTGGGAAATTGATTCTGCTTCGATTAGCGCGCATAAAATCGGAGGACCGCGCGGTATCGGTCTTTTATATCTGCGTAAACCGCTCGAAGTTTTTTATTCGGGCGGAGGTCAGGAAAGAGGGATCAGAGGCGGAACCGAAAATATTTTCGGAGCTATCGCTCTCGCGAATTGTCTAGAACAGACAACAGCTGAAAAATATTATTTACAAGCTGAAACGCGATGGAACAAACTGATGTCAGCTCTTTTAAAGATTGATCGCTGCGCATTAATACCAAAAGAACGCACCGCGCTTGATTTCCCAACTCCCGACACCCCACACCCCAGTCCACAATTCTCTCCCTACATCCTGCAAGCCGCCTTCAATGACGTTCCCGGCGAAGTAATGGCGCGCGCGCTTGACGATCTTGGATTCGCGGTTTCTACCGGCTCCGCCTGTTCAACTTCATCGCCTGAACGTCCGGTGTTAGCCGCAATGGGCGTTGAAGAAAAATTGAGAATCGAAGGAATTCGTATTTCTCAAGGCTACTCTACGACTGATGACGATATCGATCAATTGATTTGCGCGATTACGGAGATTTTAAAGTTTTTATGATTTGGCTTTTAAAACCCGC
>Ga0209755_10000311_pt1 | contig 92588 bp, 86 predicted proteins | sample TergutCo191P1_FD_187301 | JGI IMG/M metagenome (GOLD analysis project Ga0209755, IMG submission 187301) | Cornitermes sp. P1 segment gut microbial communities from Petit-Saut dam, French Guiana - Co191P1 (SPAdes) (version 2) | ecosystem: Host-associated > Arthropoda: Insects > Digestive system... | reverse complement strand
CCCCCGCCCCCCCTTCCTGCAAACCTACAATTCCCGCTGGCCAACTCTACGCCACAGTCCATAGAAAACTACCTTCAAAATTTACGCGAGACGCTGTCGCAGATTCAGCAGCAAATTCAGCAAGCCACAACATCTTCTCCGGACACCGCCCGCGTTTTGCAAGAAGCCCGCACCCTTGAGTCGCACATCGACTTTACATCGCAAATCCGCAACCAAATTTACGTGCAGCTACCCATGTTCCATAACGGCGAGCAAACGCTCACCAATCTTCACATATACACAGACGCAAAAAACTCCGCCAAAGGCGGCAAAAAAAAGGAATCCTCCAGCGCGCTGATAGCCTTGGAAACCGCAAATCTCGGCCACTTCGAGACATATGTACAAAAAACCGCGACTGCCGTCGTATGCCAGTTTCGCTTGGACAACGAAGAAATCACCGCCGCCGTGCGCAACAACATCCACAAGCTGGAAGCCCTTCTGCGAGACAGCGGCTACTCGCTGGAGCAATTCTCCTTTCTGCCGCCGGGCGAGCCGTACACGCTTGTAAACAACCCTTCGAAGGAAGCCCCGATAAACTCGACCGAGCTTGCGCTTTTCGATAAAACAGTATAATGCTACCGGCACACGAAAAAATCCAACCGACGACATTTTATCGTCGGTTGGATTTTTAGGATATTTACCTTAACTTTGCCGCTGCTCTCTCCGCAAAGCTGTTATCCACCAGCTTATCAAAGGGAGCGCGTTGGTTTAGTTCTCCTGCGGATTCCATAACGGTTTGCAGGCGGTCAAAGGAGTCTTCTGTCATCATGGGGACGGAGGAGAATGCGTCGATTTCGAGGTAGCGGGCTATCGCGCTTGTTAGGATTACGGGGTCGGCATCGGGGAAGAAGGGGCTTATTATCTCTGCGATTTTTTCGGGTGAGTTTTGTTGTACCCATTGCTGGCCTCGTGCGATTGCGTTTGTAAAGCCTTGGATGAGGTCGGGGTTTTCTTCTATAAAGCTGCCCAGCGCGTAGTATGCGGTGTATGGGATTTCGCCAGAAGCCTCACCTACGGAGGCGACAACAAATCCCCTGCCCTCAAGCTCTATAGATGAAGCAGTCGGCTCAAAGGCCGTTACAAAATCCGCACTACCGCCAAGAAACGCGCCTACCATCGCGGCAAATGCCACGGAGTTGTCAAATTCCAAATCCACGCCGGGGTTTAGGCCATTTTGGCGAACTACATATTCCAGTGCCATAAAGGGCATTCCACCGCGGCGGCCGGGAAGAACGGTGCTTCCGCGAAGGTCTTCCCATGTAAAATCTGGCATGGGATGTCTGCCTATCAAAAACGACCCGTCGCGTTTTGTCACCTGTGCGAATACAACGGCATGGTCGGCGCGGCCTTCGTTAAATACATAAATTGTGGCCTCCGGGCCGGAGAATCCTATGTCTGCCGCGCCCGTTAGCAAGGCCGTCATTACGCGGTCTGCGCCGTCGCTTGTTATCAGGTCGATTTCGATACCCTCGTCTGCAAAAAAGCCAAGCTCTATCGCAGCATACTGCGGCGCGTAAAATACCGAGCGCGTTACCTCGCTTAAACGGACGACGGTGAGGTCGCTTTCATCATTGCGCCCACAGGCTGCTAACAGCCCCACCGCAAGCACAGCACATAACAATAATTTCAACATATAATTCCTCCTCCTTGGCGCGGGAAGCGTTTGCTTCGCCCACTGCGCCTTATTTATAAGCGGATTTCATAACGACATGCTCCAAAAGAGCCACAAGCCGATACAAAAGAGCCGCGAGTACCGCCAAAATAATCACACTTGTCATTACCAAGTCCATCTGAAAAACCTGCCCACCGTACACGATGAGATACCCAAGCCCCGCACGCGAAACAAGAAATTCACCTGCAATAACACCAACCAACGACAGCCCGATATTAATTTTAAGGCAATTAAAAAGCGTATGAAGGTTATACGGAAAAACAATTTTGGTAAAAGTCTGAAAGCGATTTGCCCCGAAGGTCTTTGCCATTTTAACAAGCTCGGCGTCGGCATTTTTAAATCCGTTAAGCATTTCCATGATGGTGACTACGAGGGAGATTGCCAGAGCCATCACGATAACGGCCTGCATTCCCGCGCCTACCCATATGATGATTACGGGGCCGAGTGCGATTTTGGGCAACGCATTTATTACAACGAGGTAAGGGTCTGCGATTTTCGCAAGAAAATCCGACCACCACAGTACAAACGCAACAAATATCCCAAGTACCGCGCCAAGCGAAAATCCGATAATCGTTTCAAAAAACGTAACACCGATATGATGAATCAAATTATTATTTTGAAAATTAGAAATCGTACGAAAAATCCTCGTAGGCTGGCTCATAATAAAGCTATCTATCACGCCATTGCGAGCAAGCAACTCCCACAGCACAACAGTCAACAGTAAAATCGAAATCTGGCATACGCGTATGGTAATGCGGCGGCGTTTTTTCTTTTGCAAAAATTCCATGCGGCTTTGTGAGATTATTTTATCCATTGATACCCAGCTCCTTTCGTATTACATTGAAGTATTCTCGGAAGGATGGGTTGTCGCGGCGTTTTAGCGGCGGCGTGTCGCCAAATCCCAGCGGAAAATCCATGCACACCTGCCCCGGCCGCTTTGTGCAAATTATTATTCTGTCTGCCATGCTTATGGATTCTGCGATGTCGTGGGTTACGAGGATTGCCGTTTTTTTCTCGTTGCGAAGAATATTGTAAACATCGTCGGCCACTACAAGGCGGGTTTGGTAGTCGAGAGCGGAAAAGGCCTCATCAAGAAGCAAAATGTCGGGCTTTACCGCCAATGTGCGGATTAGTGCGGCGCGTTGGCGCATTCCGCCAGATAGCTGGGACGGGTGCTTGTCGCGGAATTCCCATAAGCCGTAGCATTTTAGCAGGTCTTCTACATAGCGTATGTTTTCTTTGGTTTTTAGGCCGCGGATTTCGAGGCCTAAAAGGACGTTGCCGCGGATGGTGCGCCAGTCCAGCAGGCTGTCTTTTTGCAGCATGTAGCCTGTTTTGCCCGATACACCCTGCACCTCCTCGCCGCAAATCAAAATTTGCCCGCTCGTAGGCGGCTCAAGCCCTGCGATAAGCGACAACAACGTAGTTTTTCCGCAGCCGGAAGGCCCCACAACAGAAACAAGCTCGCCCTCACCAACACTAAAGTTTACACATTTCAATGCTTCCACTTCGCCGTTGTCGGCTTGGTAGGTTAGCGAAACATTCGTAAATCGAAGGATTTCTCTCATGGCAAACCTGATTCAAATATTTATACAACCATGCTATGCGAGCGGGTGATTTGCCGTGCATAAAACGGGATTGACTAATGGTAAATGCTGGAGTATAATCTCGCCGTGAGGTGTATTTTATGTTGAAATGTGCGATTACTTCTTTGTGGGCGTTATTTTTGGTGCTTATTTTCTTTCCCGTTACAAATTTTTCTATGGAGTACATACCTGCTTTTTTTGAAATTACACAACCCGTGGAGGAAGCTGATTTAGAGCCGTCTCCGTCTCCCCCTCCCGCCGTCGAGCCGCAAAGGCATTTTATCGAGCAGAGGAGCGGGCTTTTTGCATACCCGGGAGCTTTTTTGCCTGTCTGCCAAATAAACCCGCAGACCGTTATTGTTTTGGAAGAACGCGACAACTGGATTATGATAGACACATGGATGGGCGAAAAATGGGTTAATCTAAGTTTTCAACCCCCCACCTATGATTTGGACGCGAGCCTTAGCCGTCATGGGAGCAGTGTTTCTGTTTTTTACAAAAATTTGGAATCGGGCTTTATTTATACTTACAACCCCGACAGGGTTTATTTTGGCGCGAGCTTAAACAAGATTAACCACGCGCTTTATACCTTTGTGCTTGCCGAGCGCGGTTATATCAGCATGGAAACCGTGCATACCTTTAACGAAGGCGACCGCAGGGGCGGTACAGGGCAGATTCAAGATATGGAAGCGGGGACGAGGTTTACTACGCGGGAATTGCTGCGGCATTCTATGATTCATAGCTGCAATGTGGCGGCGCGTATGCTAATCCGCTACACAAATAACGCCGCGTTTACCTACTACGAATTTGTACACGAAATAGGTGCGAACCCCGCCTACATCGGCAATATCGCCACACAAAACACCGATTTGTTTGATAAGGCCATTTGGATGAACGCTGTGCATGAGTATATTTGGTCGGACGGGGCTTACAGTCATTATTTCCGTGGGGACTTGATGGCTACGCCCGGTTTTATCCGTGCGGATTACCCCATGGCGCGTAAATACGGCTGGGCTACGGGGGCCTTCCATGACGCGGCGGTGGTTTACGCACCTTCGCCATATATTTTGATAATTATGACCACAAGAAGCGACAATGGCGGTGCGCCGGGGCTTTTACGTAATATTTCCTATATGTTCCAAGACTTTAACAGGACGTGGTTTGGATGATAAATTTTGGCCATTTGGTCGAACGTCACGGCACTGACAGCTTAAAATACGACGGTGCTGCTTCTCGCGGTAAGCCTGCCGATATTTTGCCGCTTTGGGTGGCGGATATGGATTTTCCTGCGCCGCAGGTGGTCTTAGACGCCATTCACCAACGGGTCTCTCATGGGATTTTTGGGTATTCCGAGCCAAGCGCGGAGTATTTTGACGCACTGGGTAATTGGTTTACCACGCGGTTTGGATACGAGTTTAAGCCCGAGTGGGTTACGCTTGCACCCGGGGTTGTTTATGCGATTTCTATGGCGATTAGGGCTTTTACAAAGCGCGGCGAGGCTGTGCTTATTCAAGAGCCTGTTTATTACCCGTTCAGACAGATGGTAGTACATAATGAGCGCGAGCTTGTGGTTAACGAGTTGCAACTACGCGGCGAGACATACAGCGTGGATTTTGATGATTTCGAAAAAAAAATCGCAGATAATAACGTGCGGCTATTTATTTTATGTAGCCCGCATAACCCCGTAAGCCGCTGCTGGACGGCAGAAGAATTACGGGAAATGGTACGCATTTGCGCTAAGTACGACGTGCTTATTTTTTCCGACGAGATACATTGCGATTTTATTTTTAAGGGAAATACACACCATGCTTTACCCGTGATTTGCCCCGAGGAAAGTGCGAGGATTATATTTTGCACCGCACCAAGCAAGACGTTTAACTTAGCGGGATTGCAGCTTTCCAATGTATTTATTTCGGACGAAGGCCGCCGTAAGCTTTTCGTCAAAGAGGTACTGCGCAGCGGGTTTAGCCAAGCGGGTGGCCTTGCGATTGTGGCCTGCCGTGCGGCTTATGCGTACGGGGCAGAGTGGCTGGAAGAGCTTAACGGATATCTGTGGGATAACATGATGTACATGGATAATTTTCTTAAAAAAAATATGCCCGCCGTAAAATTAATACCGCCGCAGGCTACTTATCTTGCATGGCTGGATTGCCGTGCGCTTGGGCTTTCGCCCGCAGAAATGGACGAGCGGCTCACCAAAGCAGGGCTTTGGCTTTCTCGCGGGGATAGCTTTGGTACTGGCGGGGCAGGCTTTACGCGAGTTAACGTGGGCTGTCCGCGTTCCACACTGGAAGAATGCATGGGACGGTTTGCAAAGGCATTTTAAGGATGTTATAATCGCATAAGTAAAAATTTAGCAAAAAAGGAATGAGTATCCCATGATAACCGGCTTTACTTTTTCTGAAAGCACAATCGGCGGCAAAAAGTATCTGTATCACAATTTATCCGCCATGCCATCACTACCGGAACACCGCGCAATTATCAAAGAAAACGCCGACAAGCTACATATCGTTCCCTACACACATCAAATCCCCGATGGTGCAGAAGTCGCCTGCTTTGAGCTGGGAGAAATCCATCACGGGCTTATTCCGCTTGTGCATGTTTTTCATTCCAAGAGGCGGATTAAAATGGAAGAGTTGATTCTGCTGATGCACGGCATTGCCGGCACAATAATCAGCGGTGTGCGGCTTGGCCTTAACGAAAACTCCTTTGTGCTTAACCCAAAGCATATTTATATGAAGCGCAACTCCACCCAGCCGCGGCTTATTTACCTTCCCATGCAGGTAGATACACCGTTACAAGCCGGTTTTTCGGAATTGGTGGAGTATTTGCAGGATGTGCATGACGATACAAACCCACTTACAAATCAGATTCTGCTTGCCTTAAAAAATGTAGCGGCAGAAGACGAAATTAACCACCGCGACGTAGCAACCATAGTTGTGCAAGCGGCACACAGCAAAACCGTAGACCAAAAATATCTCAATCCACAGGCAAAAAAAGCGGAGCAGCCCACCCCCGCACGCCCTGCGCCTGCGCCAAAGACGGGTCTCTTTAATCGAGTATTCGGCTCGGCAAAAACCGTCAAGCAAGAAGCCTACGAAGACCCCTTTGAAGACTTCGACGAGCGCACGATAATAGACCTCACAGACGCAAGCTCCATAGGCCTAAACGTAGCCGTGCTTTACGAAATGGCAGGCGATGTGCGCGTGTTGCAAATCCCCATAACAAAAGACTCCTTTGTGATTGGGCGCAACCGTAATGAGGTAGACCACTGCTTTGACGGTAAAAACGACAAAGGCATAAGCCGTATACACGCGTCGATAATCTACGACGGAAGCAATTACTACGTTACCGACAAAGGCTCGAGCGGCGGCACATACATCAACGGCCAACGCCTCGCCCCCGGCCAACCGCAAGAAATAAAAACAGGCGACACACTACAGCTTTACACAAAAAAACTGTTGTTCGAATGCTCAAATGCTTAGCTACGAAGCTAAAACATACTTGGGTACACGACCAAGCAACCAAGACCGAATGTATGCAAAAACAGGCGAAATCGTCGGGCAAAGTTGCGGTCTTTTTGCCATAGCGGACGGGATGGGCGGCCTAAAGGACGGCCACATAGCCGCAGAAATCGCAGTAGAAGCAGTAAGCGAGTGGTGGAAAAAAAAAGCGACAGCAGGCGCAAACGACGAGGCCGAAGCTGTAAAATCCGAATTCTGTGTGCTTTTTGCAAAAATCAACGACGCCATCATAGCCCATGCAAATACACAAAGCGTAACCCTTGGCACAACTCTTTCGCTCCTGTTCATATGTAACAATACCTACCACATAGCCCACACAGGCGACACAAGAATATACCTCACACAAAAACGCTTTTTTCGCAAAAAAACCTTGCTCCTAACCCAAGACCAAACATGGGGCGCAGACAAAATCCGAGAAAACGCAATCACCCCAAAAGAAATCCACATGTACCCCAAAAAAAACATGCTAACAGGCTGCCTGGGCGTCTTCGAAGCACCAAAAATGTTTTTTGCCACAGGCGAGCTAAAAAAATCCGCAACATTTACCCTATGTAGCGACGGCCTGTACCGAGTAATCCCCACCCCAACCAACACCGCAGAAAACCTAATCGCCACAGCCCAAGCACTAAACACAAAGGATAATGCCAGTGTGATTGTTGTAAATCATGCGGACTTGCTGTGAAGCTCACCCTCTAACAGATGTCGATACGCCACCGTATCGGCAGATATCAAAGTATATTGTGAAAATTAATATACCGAAAGGAGAACAGAAAAAATGAAGAAGTTAGCTAAAAGATTGCCTCTTAAATTTCAATAACATTTATCTCTTGGTTTTCCAAAAAATTGTAACGTTTTCTAAATGTGGGGTTGCGCTCAATCTCTAACAAATCTTGTATGTTGTTGAATTTATAGTTGAAGCCCGAAAGCAAATCACGCCCCAGTAAATTTTTAAAATCTTTGTCCCAGCTATCTTCTATGAGGATAGCGAGAGGCCAGTTCCTTGCCTCGTACCCAAGAACATTGATTAGAGGTAATTGTATATAGAAAGCGTTTACCGTATCACCCGTAGCGGTAGTCATAACAGAATCACTTTTGCGTTTAGCATTTTTGATTATCCAGTCCTTATTAAAACCTATATCAACAAGGTCTTTTTTAGAAATGGTAGTCATGTCAGCACCTGTATCAACCTTAAAATCTGTTGCATCCATGATATTACCTTCTTTGGGTTTTATATACACGGCGATATAGGCTGTGCCATGTGCGGCAAATGGGATTTTATTCATATATCATCAGCCCCAGACTAAATGGTTTTTCTGCATTATAGCCTGTCATTTTTCGCCAACTCTTACCCTGTTTTTCTTCTTTTGGTACACTGTATAACTCGTCTTTATCGTCAGCGATATACATGACATATCCCAAATCGCTCATTTGTGTATCAATAGTTTCTGTGACCTCTGCCAAAATAAAATGCTCCGGGTATTTTAGCGTAATCTCGTACATTGACATGATTTTTCTATCACTAACCTTTTGTAACATGGTAACAGCTCCTTTATAGATTGTTTTTTCGATTAATATAAACCGTTTTTGTAAAGCTTGCAACTTAGCGAGGTAGATGTTTTTGGATTAACCTCTCCAGCCCTTGTTTTATATGGCCTGGTGGGGATTTTATACAGGTTGGCATTTTATAGGTAGATGTTTTTGATAAAAGCGCGTCAGTCCTTGGTATATATAGCCCCGCGGGGTTTTAAAACAGACAATTTTAATGAAAACAAACATAACCGGAAGGAGAACTTGGAAATGAAAAAATTAGCTATGAGGTGTGCAACTTTTGCGGTGGCATTCGCTTTGGTTTTGGGGATGGCGGAAGCCGTGCCGATATCTGCCGACCCACCCCCGATAGGTTCTGTTATGTTAATTGCAGATGGAATCTTTACGGACAATGGGAACCATTTAATGTGGACATTAGTCGGCGGCGATGGCCCAACTACGCTTAATATAACCGGCAGTGATATTAATATGTCGCCTTCCGCATATAGTCCTTGGATTGCTTGGAGCGACTACATCGAGAGAATTGTTATCTCCGGTAGCATTATTGCAGGCGCGTCATTGGAAGGCCTGTTTAGCGGACTGGGGCGGGTAACATCAATAGACGGACTGCATAACATTGATACTTCCGGTGTGTTAAACATGGCAAGGGTCTTTAGCGGGCTGGGCGCGACAAGCGGCAGCTTAACATATATCCCATTGGATTTGTCGGGGTGGAACACAAGCAATGTGACAGACATGTCAGGAATGTTTGCGAATGCTAACGTCTCCGCAGAGCTAAACTGGGACGTGCGCAATGTGCAAAGCATGGCGTCAATGTTTCAAGGCTCGGGCAAAAGAGGATTGTTTTTACAATATTTCGAAATAGATAGTTTGACAGATGTTTCTTTTATGTTTCAAGATGCAATCCACTTGGAAATCCTAAACCTTGAAAATTGGGACATGAGTGGCACAATGCAAACGACAAATATGTTTTTACGTGCAACTACCTTGCAACAATTAACTGTAGGCGCGGGCTTTCGTTTTGTCGGTAATCCCGGCTTGCCCCCTGTTCCGACCTTCCAAGCCACGGGCTATTGGCAAAATGTAGGCGCAGGTACGGTTGACAATCCGCTCGGCACATATGTATTTACTTCCGACGAGTTGGTAGATTTCTACAGCACCCCCGGCTTTGCCGATACATGGGTGTGGCAGCGACAATCCATACCTCCGAATGTACCCATGCCTATGCCCCCTGCACCGGCTACCTGCGGCTGTCCCTTAGGCATTTGCACCATCACACAGCAAGGCATACTCACAAACCAAGGCAGCAATTTGCCCTGGCGGTTTTATAGTTGCGGAACTCTGGTTGCAGACAGCGGCACTAAAAACAACACGGGCATAGATTTTGGCCAGTGGCAAGTGTTTAGAGACCAGATACACCGAGTTGTGTTTACCGGCCCTGTTATCGGAGTTGGGTCACTGCGCGGCACATTCCATCAAATGCTTAATGTTACAGAAATCGTAGGCTTGGAGCATTTTGATACGAGCGCGGTAACGGATATGGGCAGCATGTTTATGGGCGCAAGCAGCATAACCAACCTAAACCTCTCCTCATGGAACACAGAAAATGTGCAGTTTATGACAAGCATGTTTGACGGCACAACATCCCTAAACAGCCTAAACATAGCGGGCTGGGACACCCGCAACGTAACGGATATGTCCGGAATGTTGCGCATAACCGCCACAGGCCAACCAAGCGTACGTCGGTTAACCATGGGCGGCATAAACTTTAGATTTTCCGATATACACAGCACCATACCCCCCATCCCTCCCGTACCGACCAACGCAGCCTACACAGGCCACTGGATAAATGTATACATGGGCACAGCAGAAAACCCCCAAGGCTGGGCTTCTACATCAACGGAGCTAATGGAATCTTTTAATATACCGAGCCACTTTGTGGATACATGGGTATGGCAACGGGTGGATTCTTTAACAGAAGAAACCTGCAACATATGCGGCCACTATCCCTGCGAATGCCCGGGAATAGACATCACCAACCGCTTTGTATGCCCTAATTTCTACGCGGCAGTGCGAGAAATGTGGCAAGTACCCGATACCGGGCCAATTTTAGATACACATGTATCGTGGATGACTACACTTTTCCTTGAGGATAGAAATATCAGCAATCTTTCCGGAATTGAATATTTCACATCGCTTCTTACGCTGAATGTAAGCAGAAATTATCTCACAAGCCTTGACGTTAGCGGTCTTACCTCTCTTACTTGGATGAGTGCAAGATACAACCAACTCGCAAGTCTTGATGTTAGCGGCCTTTCCTTGCTTAACACACTGGATGTACTCGACAATCAACTCACAAGCATTAATTTAAACGGACTTACCTCGCTTACTTGGTTGAATGTGGTGGGTAACCAGCTCACAAGCCTTGATGTTAGTGGCCTCACTGCACTTACTACGTTATTAGCGGCACACAACCAACTCACAAGCCTTGATGTTAGTGAGCTTAACTCGCTTACGTTGCTAGGTGCGAGCAACAATCAGCTCACAAGTCTTGATGTTAGTGGACTTACCGCACTTACTTCGTTATCAGCGGGAGAAAACCAACTCACAAGCCTTGATGTTAACAACCTCACTGCACTTACTTCGCTACATGTGTGGAATAATCAACTCACAAACATTGACGTTAACAACCTTACTGCACTTACTTCGCTATACGTGGGAGGCAATCAATTCACAAGCCTTGACGTTAACAACCTTACTGCTCTTACTTCCTTGAATGTAGTGGGCAACCAACTCACAAGCCTTGACGTTAGCGGGCTTTCATCGCTTAGCAGACTGAACGTCGCCATCAATCATCTCACAAGCCTTGATGTTAGCGGCCTTTCATCTCTTACTTCGCTGGGTGCGTCGAGCAACCAACTCACAAGCCTTGACGTTAGGGGTCTTCCCTCACTTGCTTGGTTATGGGTAGACTACAACTACATGACATCCCCCGACGCTGTAATTGGCTGGAGAGAACTTTTTAATGAGGCAGGAAACACATTTGAATGCAACTTTTGGTTTTTCCCGCAGAGGGCGACAGGCGGCACACCTCCCCTACCCCCGCAAAATGGCGGTGGTGGTGGCGGCCAAGACATCACACCCGCACCGCAACCCGCACCGGCCCCTGCACCTCCTGCCCCTGCACCCGAACCGGAACCCGCTCCTGCACCTGCTCCCGACTCTCCCGCAGTGCCGCCCATTATTTCTGTAGAAACAGCCGTAGAATACGTACAGGATTTCATAGCCCAAGCAACGCCCCAAGCCCGCGAAGACGGCCATCTCGAAGTTTTCGCGGAGCAAGCGATTATGTCTGCGGCAAGTACCTATGTAGATGACGACCTGATAGTTGTAAACTTCGCCGAGGTAGAGGGTTTGCAGGAAATCGCACTTAAAACGCAGGCAGAGCTTATGGATTTGTTTTCCCAGCATGGCTACGACCCTGCCCGCGACCTACGTGCAAATGTGGCCTTTGTCACCTCACAAACCGACACCATCAACATACGCGTAGAGCCGACGGCAATGCTCATCGACATATGCTATATATGGATACGTACGCCGTACTATGACATCGCGCTAAGCAACGAATTTATAGAAAACAACGCAGGTACAGACCTTTATATCAACGTAAGTACGGACATCACGGTAATACCGCCCGGCTTTGCCGCGTCGGTGAGTGCGCCCGTATACGACCCGATTGTCGTATACGAGCCATATATACCCGCACCGCAACCGATTTTTGTACTACCCGCACCACGCGAGATTTTTAACGAGCCTCCTCCGCACGACCCGTCATGGGTTTTCCCGCCGGGTTCGAGGCTTCCGGATTTTAGCACGGGTGCGTCTTTTGTCGGTATTCTTTCTGTACTTGTGCAACGGGACGACAGTATACCTGCGGATATGCCTTCCGGGGCGCAGCGTTCTTATACGGTTAATTTCAACCGCCCTGTCAACGAGCCTATTCGGCTTTCCGTTCCTACTTCTCCCGGGAGTTATCAGACAATGCGAAACACCGCCACAGGCGAAAACGTCGGCGGACGTTTTAACCCCGTAACAGAAACCATCACGTCAAGCATCCGCCAAAGCGGCTCATTTATAGTGGTAGAAAACCGCGTGGACTTTGCGGACGTCCAAAATCTTTCCGGCGAAATGCAACGCGCTATCCGCACGCTCGCGTCACAGGGAATAGTAAGCGGCGCAAGCCCCACGCATTTTGCACCCGACCAAACCGTAACACGCGCACAAATCGCAGCTATGTACACCAGAATGCTGGGCATCTACGACCCAAACTCCACCGTTAATTTCGAAGACGTACAGCGCGGCGACTGGTTTTCCGGCTCGGTGGGTACAGCGTATCGCCACAGACTAATGACCGGCACAAGCCCCACGCATTTTTCCCCAAATATGAACACCCCAAGAGACCAGCTAACGGCAATATCCGCAAGGGTACTGCGCAACAGAATGCGCTATCGCGACCCGGCCGACCCCATGGCACTGCTGCGCACAGAATTTAACGACTACGAGCAACTGGCAGGATGGAGCATAACCGACATAGCCCTGGCCACCCGAGAAAACCTCGTAATCCCCCGCGCCGACGGCAACTTTGCCCCCACCGGCACAATGACACGCGGCGAGGCGGCACTTATGCTTTATCGGTTGTATTTGCGATTGTGGTAGGAGGATTTTCCATGTACACAGACCAAATCTTCATTTTGCTGGGTGCGGCGTTTGCCGTCATATTTTTACTGCTTGTGGTGTATCTTATCGCCTCCCGCAAAAAAAGTCGTATGTACAAAAATATTCTCGACAAGGAAACAGAAGCCTTCGAATCGCTAAGTGCAACCTTTGGCGGCACGCAATCGAGCATTTCTGTCCACATCGGTGACGAATCTTCATCGGCGTCGGAGGCCACCGCGCTAGACGCCACTGCGTTAGAAGCCACCATGATAGACGCAACCATGGCAGACGCAACCATGCTAACCCCCACCATGCAAAGCACCCAAACAAGCACCCCCTTTACCCAAGTCTCCGGCCATCTGCCGTTAAAGCCCGTCACAGATTTCGACGCGACCGCGCTAAACGGCCAATACGAGCTTTTGGGAGAAATCGAGGGCGGCGGAATGAGCCGTGTTTTCCTTTCTCGCAAAACAAATGTCGGCAACGAGTGGATTGTAAAATACGTATCGTCCACGGTGGGTGAGCTTACGGACGAAGGCGATATTCTAAAATCGCTAAACCATATAAGCCTTCCCAAAATCATAGATATTTTTAACGACCAAACAGGCCTGTACATCGTACAAAGCTACATCGAAGGCATGGGCATGAATCGCGTGCTGCGCGCAAACGACGGTATCCACGAGTTTGTTGTACTCGACTGGGCACAGCAGCTTGCGCAGGTGCTTTCGTATTTGCATAAAAACGGGCCTATTTTGCACCTCGACCTCAAGCCTTCCAATATAATCGTCACCCACGACAACAAACTTGTACTTATTGATTTCGGGATATCCCGCCGACAAGCCGACGCCTCTCATTCACTGGGTGCGACGGTGAGCTACGCCGCACCCGAGCAGCTAAAAATTGTCCGCGGCAAGGCGAAAGAAATCGTAGCAAAACGCTTCGGAGACAGCCTGCCCGATGAGCGGCAAAATTGGAATTTGGACGAACGCACAGATATTTACAGCTTTGGCATAATCATGTTCGAAGCCGCCGTCGGCCACATCCCTACGACGGAAACCATGTATCGTCTAAAAAATCACCTTTCGCCCGCATTCTGCAAAATCGTCTACAAATGCCTGGAAATCAACCCCGAAAACCGCTACCAAACCGTAGAAGCCCTGCTCATCGACATTCAAAGACAACATGCAAACGCCAAGCCAAACATGCTAAAATCGCTAATCGCAAGAAGGACGGCAAAGCTGGCGTCTGCGGCGTCGGTTGCGCTGGCCGTGTTTGGCTTTACGTACGGAATACACACCATGCAGTTAGAAGTCCTCGCCACCATGGACATCACCCCCGGCGTGATGATGGTATCGCTACAGCAATCCAGCGAAATCCAAATCACGCGCCTTCTGCCAAATACAGACGAGCCACGCCCGATGGATGCGTCGCTTCTGCGCTGGGAAGCCACAGCCGACAACATAGCCCAAGTAGACGGAAACCGCATAATAGGCCTAAACATAGGCGAAACAACAATCCACGGCCACTACAGAAACGCCGCAATCTCCATGCAAGTAAATGTAGTCGCGCCCATGGACGGCATGGTAAATATCTCTCTGCGTTATCACCCGGGCAATATAGTAAGCCTATTTGCCGGCACAGCCTACCGCGATTGGACAGACGGCAGCCTAGCCACCACGGAGTTTGTAACCCCAAGCAGCATGGCCGTAGCCGAAAACGGCGCGATATACCTTGCCGACTCCATCCGCCTCCGCCGTATCCACAACGGCATATCGGAAACCATCGCCCTTAACCCGCCATTTCTGCGCCCGCATACAGTGCGCACCTACGACAACGACGTATACATCCTAACAAGCCCATGGGAAGAAGAAGGAGAGTTCTTCCTCGGCATAATCCGCATAACAGAACACGGCGGCGAAGGCTTTTTCCTCGGCAACGCGCAATTCCAAAGCGTGCGCGATTTTTACATCAGCGACGGCCTAATTTATTTCATAGAGCGCAACTACGGCACAGGACGTACGCACCTCCGCACAATAAACACCCAAAACGCCGACGACATCCACACCTTGGCAGAAATCCCCGAGGACATGTCGGCAATCGCAATCGGCGGCGGGCGTATATTTATGGCAGACCCCGTGCAGGGCATAATTATGTACTACAAAAACGGCGAGCTAACTCACCTTGCAGGCGCGGCCTACCAAAACGCCTTTATAGACGGAACAGCCCCCCTATTCTACCGCCCCACACGAATCAGCTACAATAATGGCGGCCTGTATGTATGGGATTTTAACGTACTGCGAAGAATAGACATCAACAACAACGCAGAAGCCATCACCATAGCAGGCATGGCAAGCCCCGCATACGACCTCGATTTTTTCCAAAGCGCGGCGGCAGAACAAATCATCCTCCCCTACAGCTACCTCACGGATTTTATCTTTTACAACGACAATATTTTACTCACCGACCCAAAACGCGGCGTAATTTGGAATGTTTCTCTTGCAAATCCAAAAAAAATCCCGTAAAATAAGCGTCAGGGGGAATTACAATGGTTAACCCAATGAATCTATACAACGAGATAGTAAGCGGCATACTTTCACGCGTACCGGGCGGAAAGGCCATGTACAACCAAATTCAGCAGGGGCGCACGGCAAATGCGGCTTCTGCTTCGCGTGCAGTTACGGATAACTCCGCAAGCACAGCGCGCTTTTCGTCGGGCAATGGGGTGCAACCCGCCCACGACGGTATCGGGGCTGTTCCTTTCAGCGCGATAATGGATTATTTTTCCACAGGCGGCGAAGGCGCAAACGACTTCCTGCGCCAAGCCATAGAATCCGAAATAGAACTCGCCGCAGTACGCCACAACATAGACCCCAACCTAATCCGCGCAGTAATCCGCGCAGAAAGCAACTACCGCCACGACGCAGTATCCCATGCAGGCGCAATGGGACTAATGCAGCTTATGCCTAACACCGCAACGTCCCTCGGCGTCACAGACCCGTTTGACATCCGGCAAAATATAAACGGCGGCACGGAGTATCTGCGCCGCATGTTAGATATGTTCAACCAAGACATGGACCTGGCAATCGCGGCCTACAACGCAGGCCAAGGAGCAGTCCGCCGCCACGGCGGAATCCCCCCCTTCGCAGAAACACAACGCCACGTACCCCGCGTACGACAATTCTTCGAAGAATACACCCTGCAACAATATCAACGCGCCGCAGAAGACTCCAGATTTTCTTCTTGACAACAACATCGTAACTATGCTAACCTTTCGCCTGTTGTAAAAAGTACACACGTCATACGAACGTGCGTGTACGCGAGCAAAAACCGCTCGTGCGTGCTGGTATAACTCAGGGGTAGAGTACCTCCTTGGTAAGGAGGAAGTCGGCAGTTCAAATCTGCTTACCAGCCTTATAAAACTCTTAGAAAATGGGACTTTCGCGGTGTTTCGCGTTTGTCTCATTTTTATTTGCTAATTTCCCCCTTGATAACCCACAAACAGAATGCTAGAATAATCAGGAAAAAAATAAATCCGCAACAACGGAAAGGGGTTATTCAATGCTTAACAAAAAGAGTGTTGACGACATTAATGTAAAAGGAAAACGCGTGCTGGTGCGCTGCGATTTTAACGTGCCGCTGATGGACGGCAAAATCACGGACGAAAGCCGTATCTTGGGCGCATTGCCTACGATTAAAAAGCTAATCGCAGACGGCGGAAGGGTGATTCTCTGCTCGCACCTTGGTAAGCCAAAAGAGCCAAATGCAAAGGATTCGCTCGCACCTGTGGCGGTAAGCCTAAGCCAACACCTTGGCAAAACAGTAAAGTTTTTGGACTGCGAAAGCGTAGTTTGCGCCGATGACGCAGGTTGTTCTGTGGGTGTATGCGCACAAATCAACAAAATGAGCGACGGCGATGTTGCGCTTTTGCAAAACACCCGTTTCCGTAAAGAAGAGACAAAAAACGAGGACGCATTCTCAAAAGACTTAGCGTCCATTTGTGATGTATTTGTAAACGACGCATTTGGCGCGGCGCACAGGGCGCACTGCTCCACCGTAGGCGTTGCAAAACTCGTTAAGGAAAACGCCGTGGGCTACCTTATCGAAAAGGAATTAAAATTCCTCGGCAATGCGGTAAACAACCCTGTTCGTCCGTTTGTGGCGATTCTCGGCGGCGCGAAGGTTTCCGACAAAATCCCCGTAATCAACAGCCTTTTGGGTAAAGCGGACAAGCTTATCATCGGCGGCGGCATGGCGTACACATTCTTTGCGGCGCAAGGCCACGGCGTTGGTAATTCTCTATTGGAAAAAGACCGTATTGAGTTCGCAAAAGAGATGATTAAAAAGGCGAAAGACGCGGGCGTGGAGCTTCTCCTTCCAATAGATACCGTTGTGGCAAAAGAATTTGCAAAGGACGCGGAGCATAAAACCGTAGATTCCGGCGGAATAGAAGACGGCTGGATGGGATTGGATATAGGCGAAAAAACCCGCGAGCTTTTCTCCAACGCAATAAAAAGCGCGAAAACCGTTATCTGGAACGGACCCATGGGCGTTTTCGAATTCCCTAACTTCGCAAAGGGTACACTTGCGCTTGCTCAGGTTATGGCGGGTATGGACGACGCAACCACCATTATCGGCGGCGGCGACAGCGCGGCGGCGGTAAACCAACTCGGTTACGGCGACAAAATGACCCACATCTCCACAGGTGGCGGCGCGTCGCTGGAATTCCTCGAAGGTAAAGACCTACCCGGCGTAACAGCCATCCAAGATAAATAAGGGGGACGCAAAATGGCTCGCAAAAAAGTAGTAGCCGGCAACTGGAAAATGAACCTCACGCCATCAAAAGCAGAGGCATTTATCGGCGAAATAAAGGACAAAATAAACACAGATAAAGTAGAAGTAGTGCTTTGCGTACCCTACGTAAATCTGCCAACGGCACAAAATGCCTTAAAAGGCACAAACATCCATGTAGGCGCGCAAAACATGCACTACGCAGACGAAGGCGCATACACAGGCGAAATCTCGGGTAAAATGCTCGCAGAAATGAAAATCCCCTACGTAATAATAGGCCACAGCGAACGCCGTGAGTATTTCAGCGAAAGCGACACGCAGGTAAACATTAAGTCGTTAAAGGCTTTGCGCGAGGGCATTATACCTATCATTTGCATAGGCGAAACCTCAAAGCAGCGTAACAGCGGCCGCACCTTTGACGTAGTGCGCAAGCAGCTTTCCGTAGCCCTTGACGATATGACCGCCGAAGACGTCAAAAAAGTCATAATAGCCTACGAACCAATTTGGGCAATCGGCACAGGCGTAACCGCCACAAAGGAGCAAGCCGAAGAAGTCTGCGCCGCAATCCGCGAGCAGATAGGCAAACGCTTTGGCACCGTATCCGAAAGCACCCGTATACTCTACGGCGGAAGCGTAACACCCGATAACGCCAACGAGTTATTCAACATGCCAAACATCGACGGTGGCCTCGTAGGTGGTGCGAGCCTGAAAACAAGCTTTGAACAGGTGGTGCACTTTGAGTAAACAAAAGGACACCGTAGTATTGATGATACTGGACGGCTTTGGCCTTGGCGACAAGGAAAACAACGCCATCCAAATGGCCGAAACCCCGCACCTCGACTGGCTGATGGAAAAACATCCGTTCCAACCGGGAGCGGCAAGCGGAATGGACGTAGGCCTGCCCGACGGCCAAATGGGCAACTCCGAAGTAGGCCACACAAACATCGGCGCAGGCCGAGTAGTCTACCAAGAGCTAACCCGCATAACAAAGGAAATAGCCGACGGCGATTTCTTTAAAAACGAAGTCCTTCTGGGCGCGGTGGAGAATGCAAAAACAAACAACTCTGCCCTGCATTTGTACGGGCTTTTGTCCGACGGCGGCGTTCACAGCCACAACACACATCTGTACGGCCTGCTGGAAATGGCAAAACGCAACGGTCTGTCCGAGGTATATGTACACGCATTCCTGGACGGTCGTGATACTCCGCCTGCATCCGGTCTCGACTTTATAAAAGAACTGGAAGCAGAAATGGCAAAAATAGGGGTAGGAAAAATCGCCACGATAAGTGGCCGCTACTATGCCATGGACAGAGACAATCGCTGGGAAAGAGTACAACTCGCCTACGACGTCCTAACCCAAGGCAAAGGTGAGACAGCCGCATCTGCCGTAGAATGCATGGAAGCAACCTACGCAAAAGGCGTAAACGATGAATTTGTTGTGCCAACCTTTATCCAAAACGACAAAGTTGCCACCATCAAAGCCAAGGACTCCGTTATCTTCTTTAACTTCCGCCCGGACCGCGCACGCGAAATCACACGCGCTTTCTGCGACCCCGATTTTGACGGGTTTAGTCGCGAGATGATTCCGCTGTACTACGCCTGCTTTACGGAGTACGACACGAGCATTCCAAATAAACATGTGGCGTTTAAGGCGCAGTCAATGGACAATGTGCTTGGGCAATATCTGGCGGATAAGGGGCTTACGCAATTGCGCCTTGCCGAAACGGAAAAATACGCACACGTAACATTCTTTTTTAACGGCGGCAACGAAGCACCCTACGAAGGCGAAGACAGAATCCTCGTCCCCTCGCCAAAAGTAGCCACCTACGACCTGCAACCCGAAATGAGCGCACCCGAAGTAGCCGATAAGCTAACCGACGCCATCGCGTCACGCAAATACGACCTAATCGTCGTAAACTTTGCAAACTGCGACATGGTAGGCCACACAGGCATGATGGACGCCGCAATCGAAGCCGTGCAAACCGTTGATACCTGCGTAGCCCGCGCAATGGACGTTATGCTTAAAAACAACACACGCATGTTCCTATGCGCCGACCACGGCAACGCCGACAAAATGGTAGACTCGTGTACAGGTGGGCCATTTACGGCGCACACCACAAACCCCGTGCCGTTTGTCCTGTTTAACTGCGGCGACACAAAGCTTGCACCAGGCGGCAAACTCGCTGATATAGCTCCCACTTTGCTCGACCTCATGGGCTTGCCAAAACCACCGGAAATGACGGGCAAATCATTATTAGTAAAATGAAATACAATATAAATACCCGCGCAAAAACTGCGCGGACTAGGAGGAATAGAAAGTGATTAAAACATTTATCGAAATCGTAGAGGTACACGCACGCGAGATTATGGATTCTCGCGGCAACCCTACAGTAGAAGTAGAAGTAATTGTAGAAGACGAGGGTGGCAAACTCTCCAGCGCGGTAGCTGCTGTACCATCGGGTGCGTCCACAGGCGCGTTTGAAGCGGTAGAGCTTCGCGACGGCGGCGAGCGTTACCTTGGCCTCGGCGTGGAAAAAGCCGTTGACAACGTAAACGACATCATCGCAGACGAAATCTGCGGCATGAACGCCCTCGACCAAGTTGCAATCGACATGAAAATGATTGAGCTTGACGGCACACCAAACAAAGCAAAGCTTGGCGCAAACGCCATCCTTGGCGTATCAATGGCAGTGGCCAAAGCCGCCGCCGCCGCGCTTCGTATGCCGCTTTACCAGTATCTCGGCGGCTTCAACGCAAAACAGCTTCCCGTTCCTATGATGAACATTCTTAACGGCGGAAAACACGCCGACAACACCGTTGATTTCCAAGAATTTATGATTATGCCCGTAGGCGCGTGCTGCTTTAAAGAAGCACTTCGCTGGTGTGCAGAAATCTACCACGCGCTTAAAAAACTCCTCAAAGGCCGCGGCCTTGCAACAGCCCTCGGTGACGAAGGCGGATTTGCACCAAACCTGGCCACCCCCGACGAGGTACTTGACCTCATCCTCGAAGCCGTTAAAAAAGCAGGCTACGAGCCGGGCAGCGACATCCGCATAGCCCTTGACGTAGCCGCAACAGAGCTATACGGCGACGCCAAGAAAAACGGCAAAGAAGGCCTCTACTACTTTGAAGGCGAAAGCAAAACTTCCGGCAAAGAGGTTTATCGCACTGTCGATGAAATGGTAGACATGTACGAGGCTCTTTGCAAAAAATACCCCATCATCTCCATCGAGGACGGTCTCGACGAAGACGACTGGGCCGGTTGGAAAAAACTTACCGACCGCATTGGTGACCGCGTGCAAATCGTTGGCGACGACCTGTTTGTTACAAATCCCGAGCGTCTGCAACGCGGTGTAGAAACCGGCACAGGTAACTCCATCCTCGTAAAAGTTAACCAAATCGGTACTCTCACAGAGACCTTCGAGGCCATGAAGCTTGCGCACCGCAACAACATGACAACAATCGTCTCCCACCGTAGCGGCGAAACAGAAGATGCAACCATAGCAGACATCTGCGTAGCAGTAAACGCAGGTCAAATTAAAACAGGCGCACCCGCCCGCAGCGACAGGGTAGCAAAATACAACCAACTCCTCCGCATAGAAGAAGAACTGGATGATGTAGCAGAGTATCCGGGACTTGGTGCTTGGTTTAATTTAAAGAACAAATAATAAAACCGTGGGGGAACTTTTGAAAAAGTTCCCCCACACCCCCTCAAAACTTTTATAAAAAACCGCGCAAATGCGCGGTTTTTTCGGGTGTGAAGGAGCGAGATATGTTTAAGCCTACTTTGGATGAGGCGCGAGCCTTGTGTGGTTATGATTTGCTTCCGCTTAGTGTGGAAATGTATTCGGATTTGTATACGCCTATGGGTGTTATGAAAATTCTTAAAGGGATTAGTAAGCATTGTTTTCTTTTGGAGAGTGCGGAGGATAATAAGACTTGGGGGCGGTATACGTTCCTTGGGTTTGACCCTAAGATGAAGATTACTTGCGCGGATGGTATGGTGCGGGTTACAGATGGTGACGGGGAGGAAGCTTGTACGCTGGACGACCCTGTTAAGCGTGTGCAGGAGATTTTGGATTGTAATAAAGCTCCTAAAATTGACGGGCTTCCGCCGTTTTGTGGCGGGCTTGTGGGGTATTTTGCTTATGATTTTGCTAAGTATTTTGAGCCTTCTCTTACTATTAGGTCCGGTGATGTTTGTCATTTTAGGGATGTTGACCTTATGCTTTTTGATAAGGTGATTGCGTTTGACCATTTTAGGCAGAAGATTATTCTTATTGTTAATATTCGTGCGGATAATTTGGAAAATGAATATGAGCGCGGCAAGGTTGAGCTTAGTTATCTTATGAAAATGATTAAAAACGGCACGCGCAATGAGATTGCGGCGGCTAATGTAAAGTCCGAGTTTAGGGCTTTGTTTACGGAGGACGAATACTGCGGCATGGTGCAAAAGGCTAAGGGGTATATAAAGGAAGGCGATATTTTTCAGGTTGTGTTGTCCAATCGGTTTGAGGCGGATTTTGAGGGGAGTTTGTTTGACACTTATCGTATTTTAAGGAGTATTAATCCTTCGCCTTATATGTTTTATTTTAGCGGGACGGACTTTGAAATCGCGGGGGCTTCGCCGGAGACGTTGGTTAAGTTGCAGGACGGCAAGCTTTATACCTTCCCGCTGGCCGGGACGCGGCCGCGTGGGAAAAGCGATGATGAGGATGTTGCGTTGGAAAAGGAACTTCTTGCCGATGAAAAGGAGTTGGCTGAGCATAATATGCTTGTGGATTTGGGGCGCAATGATTTGGGGAAAATCAGTAAATTTGGGAGTGTGCGCGTTGAAAAGTATTTGGATGTGCTTAAATTTTCCCATGTAATGCATATCGGGAGCGTGGTTAGCGGAGAAATCGTCGAGGGTAAAGGCGGGCTGGACGCTATCGGCGCGGTTTTGCCTGCGGGGACGCTATCGGGCGCACCTAAAATACGCGCAATGGAAATCATTGATGAGTTGGAAAAAAATAAGCGCGGTATTTATGGCGGGGCGGTTGGGTATCTGGATTTTACAGGGAATATGGATACTTGTATCGCAATCCGCTTGGCATATAAAAAGGGCGACAAGGTGTATGTGCGCAGCGGCGCGGGTATTGTGGCGGACAGCGACCCAAAATCCGAGTATCAGGAGTGCCTTAATAAGTCCATGGCTGTGAAAACGGCCTTGGAAGCTACTATAGAAGAGTTTGGCACATGAAAAATGGCCTAAGGCCAAGCGAAAAAGAGGTGGAAATATGATTTTGCTGGTAGATAATTACGACAGTTTTTCGTACAACTTGTATCAATTTATTGGGATGGTTAATCCTGATATTAAGATTATTCGCAATGATGAGATGTCGCCTGCGGAAATCGAGGGGCTTAATCCCGAGAGGATTATCATTTCTCCCGGGCCGGGTAAGCCTTCCGACGCGGGTTGTTGTATCGAGTTGGTTAAACGGGTTTATGACAAAATTCCGATTTTGGGGATTTGTCTGGGACATCAGGCGATTTTTGAGGCATTCGGTGGGACGGTGGGGTACGCCGAGCAGCTTATGCATGGGAAGGCTTCTATAGTAAAGGTGGAAATCGAAAGCCCGCTGTTTGCAGGGGTGTCCCCCATTATTAAGGCGGCGAGGTATCATTCTCTTGCGGGTTTGAAGGATACATTGCCCGATGAGCTAAAAATTATCGCCTGTACCGATGACGGCGAAATCATGGGGGTCTGCCATAAGGAGTACCCTGTTTATGGGCTGCAATTCCATCCGGAGTCCATTCTTACGCCCGAGGGGTCTGTTATTATTACTAATTTTGTGAAGTGAATTTTTGCTTTGGAATGGGGTAATAACGTGGTGTTTAAACAATCGCTAAAACTTACCGCTGACGAATCATTAGTATTTGAGAAATCGTATGAGCGTCTGAGGGCAATGTGTACGGTTATTGCAAACAATATCACGCATGATATCGGGCTTGCGGAAGATGTTGTGCAGAGTGCCTTTGTTAAAATTATGGAGCATAGGGAGAAGTATTTTTCTATGCCTGCGCATAAGCGTGACGGCTACATAGTTGTTATGGTTAAGAACAGAGCCATTGATACAATCCGCAGTAGAAAGAATTCGGAAATCCCCATAGATGATAACGTCGTCGCGATTTCCGATGTGGAAAAATCATTTGAAGATAAAGAGGGCTACGAGTATCTGCTAAAGCTGATAAAGGAATTGCCGCCGCTGTATCAGGTCGTTTTTGAAATGCGGTATGTGATGGAATTTAACAATGACGAAATTGCGCAAATGTTGGCGATTGAAAAAACTGCGGTTGCAATGCAGCTTAAACGAGCAAGAGAAAAAATGAAGAAGAAAATCAGCACAAAGGTTGTCATACTTATTGTGGCTATATTCCTTGCGGTTAGCGCGCTTATGTTTAATGATGATGTAAGAGCGGCTACATTGGAAAGGTTTATAAATTGGGTGCAAAACACTTTTGTTTTGTACTTCCACGGAGATGGTGGCCTTTCGCGGCATTATTTTTGGCAACCCGAATATGTTCCGCATGGCCTTCCGATAATTTTTTATGAGCATAACTATGATTACGATATGGGGGCTTCCTCGCATATCATGTATTCGGCTACCCCGACAATTTGTACCGACAGCTTGTTTGTTATATTTTCTGCAAGCTGGATGCAGTGGTTTGAAGATGATACTATATGGAGTGGCAAAGTGTTTCCTGTAGACTATGTAGAACACACCATCATCGAAGAAAATGGGATAGAGTATCATTTGTTTATTGCTCAAACAAACGAAGCATTGGATGGACTGGGTGGATTTCCTGTTTCTGTTTTTTGGGAATACAGGGGCTTTGAGTTTCAGGTGCTGGGAAATATCGACCCCGACCTTATTGTAAACATGGCGTTATCTGTTGTTATTTTTTGCCCCGCTTAATCGTTATTTTAATAGGGGTGATATTATGAGATTAACACACGAAAACCATGAACAAGTAATGCGGCTTTTTAACACCTACATGTAAGGCAGAATCGAGCGGGTAAACACCCGTATCTCGGGAGAATTTGCAAGAAATCCGAATGGCTGGCATTGGAGCAATCGGATAGAAGGGCTGGAATTTAACCCTGTCGATGCGAAGCAACAAAGGTATATTGACTTACCTGATGGCGCAGAAGACGCCCTAATAACACTTGCGCGACAGCAATTTACACAACGATACGGCATGTCCGACGCACGCGGGGTAGGCGGGGTAGACGGCGAAAGAAGCAGATTGCTTATTCATAGCTTTTTGCCCGATATACCCGTGGGGGACAGGTGGGCGGCTGTTGGGCAAATGAGCGGGATATTTATAGGCGAGATGAATCGCATATTCGATGCCATAAGGCAGGCTGTTCCAAATTGGATGCCGGGGCAGCGAGTTTCTGCCGAGATTTTAGACCCGATTCTCAACGGGCATGGTGGTCAGTTTGATGTGACTGTTTAGTTAATTTTTTTGCAAGCGTCAAACAGACGCGCCCCTGTTTAACGCTTACCGTTAGAAATGTTGATAGCCGCCGTACTGTTGCATGAGGTTGTAAATTTCGGCTGTGGTGGCGGCTTTGACGCAAGTATTTAGCAACTTCCCCAGCATTTATGCGGCTTGGAAAGCTTTTGGCCAAAAAAACAAGGTAAATAATGGTAAATCCCTCCCGACAGCGGGTGGGATTTATTTGCTTTTTACCCATATCTTGATTATACTTTAACAAACATACTAAATGGCCGAAGGCCAGATAAAAGGGTGATATTATGTACGTTGGTATTGACATTGGTACATCTGCGGTAAAATTGGTTGCGGTTGACGAGAAAGGAGCGGTTTTGCGCACTGTTTCGCGTGATTATCCGCTTTATATGTTTGATAACGGTTTTAGCGAGCAGGCCCCCGAGGATTGGTGGAATCAGACTGCCGACGGGTTACGCGAGCTTACAAAAGGCTTGCCCGAGGTAGCTTCCGTTAGCTTTAGCGGACAAATGCACGGGCTTGTTTTACTTGATGAGAATGATAATGTGCTTCGTAGGGCAATACTTTGGAATGACCAGCGTACACAAAAGCAGTGCGATTACCTTAATAATACCATCGGCCGCGAGGTTTTGCTTGAGAATGCGGCTAATATCGCGCTTACGGGCTTTACCGCGCCTAAGATTCTTTGGGTTAAGGAAAACGAGCCGGAGATTTTTGCTAAAGTTAAGAAGATTATGCTTCCTAAGGATTATATCGCTTATAAATTGTCGGGCGTATTTGCTACGGATGTATCGGACGCCTCGGGTATGCTGCTGCTTGACGTTAAGAAACAGGACTGGTCGGATAAAATGTTAGAAATCATGGGCGTTAGCCGTGGGCAACTGCCTAAGCTGTTCCAATCTTATGAGGCTGTGGGCAATGTTACTGCCGAGGCCGCTAAGGAGACGGGGCTTTCCGGCAACGCTAAGGTTGTAATCGGCGGCGGCGACCAGGCTGTTGGGGCTGTTGGGTCGGGCATTGTTTCCGAGGGAATGTGTTCTGTTTCGCTTGGGACTTCGGGCGTGCTGTTTGTTGCGGCGGATAATTTTGCCGTTGATACTTCGCCTGCGGCTATTCATGCTTTTGCGCATTCTACGGGGCGTTTCCACTTTATGGGCGTTACGCTTTCTGCGGCGGGCTCCAATAAATGGTGGATTGAAGAAGTTTTGGCAACAAAAGACCACCCCGCCGAGCAAAAAAATATCGACAAAGTCGGCGTTAATCCCGTTTACTTTTTGCCGTATTTGTCGGGCGAGCGTACACCGCATAACGACTCCATGGCACGCGGCGCGTTTGTTGGCATGAGCATGACAACCACCCGCGCAGACATGACATTGGCCGTACTAGAAGGCGTTGCGTTTAGCTTGCGCGACATTCTTACACGTGTTCGCGGGCTTGGCGCAAAGGTAACGACAGCCCGTATCATCGGCGGCGGCGCGAAATCCCCGCTATGGTGTCAAATCATCGCGGACATTCTTCAGCTTAAAGTAGAAAAAATGCAATCGGAAGAAGGCCCTGCCTTCGGCGCGGCCATCCTCGCAATGGTAGGCGCGGGCGCGTACAAAAACGTAGAAGAAGCCTGCTCCGCCCTCATAAAAGTAACCGAGACCTTTGAGCCAAACAAAGAAAACGCTGCAAATTACGATAAACGCTACCCAATTTATGTAAACCTGTACTCTGCACTAAAAGATAGCTTCCACAGTATTGCAACACAGTAAAAGCGCGCAAAGCGCGCCCCCGCAGCAAAGTCGCGCCTTGTGCGACAAGCGAGGAAGCGTAGTCGGGCTTTGCCCGACGGAGCGGCGGGGTTTGGGGCGGAGCCCCATTTAAAAGGAGCAACATTTCTTGGACGAATTTAATAAAGACCGCAAGACCCCTACCCCACCGCCGCCGCCCAGATTGCCAAACGGGATAATTTTGCTGGTTACGGCCTTTTCCATTTTTATTTTAATTAACATGCTGGTTACCTCCCTGATTAGAAATGATTCTGAAAGAATCATGTACAGCGAGTTTATCGCCATGCTTTCGGAAGGGCGCATTGAGCGTGTGGTTGTGCAGGCGGACAGGCTTACGATTACGCTTTTGCCCGAGGACGGACGCCGTCGCCCCGAGCCGGAGCCGCCGCAAACTTTTATGGAATTATTCCGTATGGCGAGGACTGCGCAAGAGGATAACGCCAATCTCATAGTCTACACAGGCAGAATGCCCGACCCCGAGCTACGTGCAATGCTCGACAGATATGGGGTCGAATACTATGCGCCTATCGTGACCACTAACTGGCTGCAAATTGTATTTTTCCAAGTTGTGGTACCTGTGCTTATTATCCTGTTTATGTTTATGCTTTTGCGGCGTATGATGGGAGGAATAATGGGCGGCGGGCGCGGTGGCTTTATGTCCATCGGCCAAAGCAACGCCAAGGTTTATATGGAAAAGAAAACAGGCGTAACCTTTGAAGACGTGGCAGGGCAAGAAGAAGCCAAAGAAAGCTTAACGGAAATCGTAGACTTTTTGCATAACCCGGAAAAATACGTGGCAATCGGCGCGAAGCAACCTCGCGGCGCATTGCTCGTAGGCCCTCCCGGTACGGGTAAAACCTTGTTTGCCAAAGCCCTTGCGGGCGAGGCGGGCGTGGTATTTTTCTCGTTGTCCGGCTCGGATTTTGTGGAGATGTTTGTAGGTGTGGGTGCGTCGCGTGTGCGGGATTTGTTTAAACAAGCCAGCCAGCAGTCGCCGTGTATCATCTTCATCGACGAAATCGACGCCATCGGCAAAAGCCGCGACAACCAAATGAGTTCTAACGACGAGCGGGAGCAGACACTTAACCAGCTTCTTGCAGAGATGGACGGGTTTGATTCTTCCAAGGGTGTTGTGATTCTTGGGGCTACTAACAGGCCGGAGATTTTGGATAAAGCCCTTCTTCGTCCGGGGCGTTTCGACCGTCGGATTAATGTTGAATTGCCCGATTTAAAAGGGCGCGTCGATATTCTAAAGCTTCATGCAAAAAAGGTAAAAATGAGCGACCATGTTGATATCAAGCGTATCGCCGCCATCACCCCTGGCGCGGCGGGCGCAGATTTGGCCAACATGATAAACGAGGCTGCCTTACACGCTGTACGCATGGACAGAAAAGAAGTAATCCAAGAAGATTTAATGGAAGCCGTAGAAGTAGTAATCGCGGGCAAAGAGAAAAAAGACCGCATAATGAGCGAAAAAGAAAAGCGTATAGTCGCATTCCACGAGGTAGGCCATGCGTTAGCACGTGTGGCACAAAGCAACTCCAAGCCCGTAGAAAAAATCACAATAATCCCACGTACAAAAGGCTCGCTTGGCTATGTTTTGGCAGCACCCGAGGAAGAAAAATTTATGCATTCCATGGATGAAATGCTGGAAGACATCACAGCCGCCCTAGCAGGCCGCGCCGCCGAAGAAATCAAATTTAACACAAAAACCACAGGCGCAAGCAACGACATAGAAAAAGCCACAAGCATGGCACGCTCCATGGTAAGCATGTACGGCATGAGCGAAAAATTTGGCATGATGGGATTGGAAAGCATACAAAACCGTTATCTCGACGGCCGCGCCGTATTGCAGGTCTCCGACCAAACAGGCGCGGAGCTCGACATGGAAGTACGCCGCATAATAGAGGACTGCTACCAACGCGCCTTGGATTTGCTAAAAGAAAACATGGACAAGCTCGACGAAATCGCAGAGTATCTTTTCAATAAAGAGACAATCACGGGCGACGAGTTTATGCAATTATTCAGAGGCGAAAAAATCGAAGACTTAGAGGATTCAGAGGATTCACCCGGGAAAAACACCGTTGATATTACCGTTTAGGGGTGTTAGCTGTGCAAACAAAAAAATATCTAAAGCTACTGGCGTCGCGTTACCGCAACATAAATGAGGTAACGACAGAAATCATTAACCTGTCCGCCATGCTAAACCTACCCAAAGGCACAGAGCATTTCGTCTCCGACATCCATGGCGAAGACGAAAGCTTTGGTCATGTCTTGCGTAATGCCTCGGGCGTTATAAAGGACTACATAGAGGAAATATTCGGGAGCGCGTTGATGGAATCGGAAATGCGCAGCTTGGCCACGCTGATTTACTACCCTGCGGAAAAGCTCGCCCACGCACGCAAAAATAACGAGCTTTCCAACGAGTGGTACAAAATCCAGCTTTTTCGCATTCTAAAAATCTGCAAGCGCACCACAAGCAAATACACCCGCGCCGAGGTAGTACGCGCCCTGCCGCCAAACAACCCCATGCTGGAGGAGCTTATTTTCGAAGAATCCGTAAACAAGCACAAGCAAAATTACTACAACGAAATTATCAACCAAATCATCCGGCTAAAATGCGCTGACGATTTTATCATCCAAATCGCAAACGTAATCCACCGCCTGTCCATCAATCACCTGCACGTGCTTGGCGATATTTTCGACAGAGGAAGCGGCGCAGCCAAGGTCATGGATATTCTGCAAAATTACCACTCGCTGGACGTACAATGGGGCAACCACGATATAGCATGGATGGGCGCGGCGGCAGGCAGCGACGCCCTAATTTGCAGTGTAATCCGCGTAACCGCAAAGTACGCAAATCTGGAAACAATCGAAGAACACTACGGAATAAACCTAGCTCCGCTTGCCATCTTCGCAATGGAGCAATACGGACACGACGACTGCGCACGCTTCTCACCCGACCGCGGCGAAGGCAAAACCGAAAAAGAACTAGACCTCATCGCAAAAATGCACAAGGCCATCTCGATAATCCAATTTAAAAAAGAAGCGGAAATAATCGCCCGTCGACCCGAGTACAAAATGGACGACCGCATATTGCTGGACAAAATCGACTTGGAAAGCGGCCACTTCCCTACCCTTGCCGAAAACCCACTCGCACTCACCCCCGAAGAGGACGAAGTTATGGAAAAGCTTCGTTTCTCCTTTATGCAAAATACAAAATTGCAGCAGCATGTTAAATTTCTTTTTAATCGCGGAAGCATGTACAAAATTTATAATTCCAATTTACTTTTCCACGGCGGGATTCCGCTTACGGAAAGCGGAGAACTGAAGGTCGTGAATCTCTTTGGTGAGCCGTTAGCCGGCATGGCATTGCTTGATAAACTTGAGGAAGAAGCACGGCGGGGATTCTTTGGAGAGCTTGGCAGTAAAAAAAGGCAATTTGGGCAAGACCTCATGTGGTATCTGTGGTGCGGTGCGGATTCTCCGCTGTATGGCAAGGACGTGATGACTACCTTCGAGCGGTATTTTACGGATTCTTCCGAGATTATTCGCGAGATGGAATCGCCGTATTACACCAAGCGCAACAATGCCGAGATATGCGGCATGATTTTGCGCGAGTTTGGCCTGCACGCAAGCGAGGCGCGGATTATCAACGGCCACACCCCCGTAAAAACCACCAAGGGCGAAAGCCCGGTAAAGGCAAACGGTCGCCTCATCGTCATTGACGGCGGGTTTACAAAGGCGTATCAGGGCGTCACGGGCATTGCGGGATACACGCTTATTTACAACTCCCAGGGGCTGCTGCTTTCTGCGCACACGCCGTTTGTTTCCATAAAAAACGCAGTGGAAAACGAAGACGACATCCTAAGCGACACCTTCTATATAGAACGCGAAGATAACAGAAAAAAAGTCTCCGACACCGACGTAGGCGAAAACCTGCGCGAAAAAATCGGAGACCTGAAGCTACTCCTCGAAGCCTACCGCAAAGGCGAAATTAAAGAAAGCATATAACACCGCGTTGTGACGCGAGCGTGCGGATTGCGCGTTGAATTTCGTCGGAAAGATTTTGGACGTCCGCAAAGTCCACGCGGTTTTCTAGATCGTAATGAACTTGAAATTTATCCGCTTAAACGATATAATTCTATCAATATTATATCTCACGAGAGGTGAACGCCATGTTAATTAAACCGTCAACTGCACTGAGAAACGAATACAATGCAATTTCTGATTTATGTAAACAAAAACAGCAGCCTGTGTATCTAACAAAAAACGGTGAAGGCGACTTGGTCGTAATGAGCATTCCGGCTTATCAATTCAGGGAAGAAATGTTGAACTTGCGCGAAATATTACTGGGAGTAGAGGCCGATAGGTTATCCGGAGCAAAGACGGACTCAATTGATGAAGTTGATACGAGACTGCGAGGGCTTATTGATGAAGCCTAATCCTCAAATTTTAGAACACGCACTAAACGATTTAGACGAAATTGTTTTATACATTGCGCAAAACAGTAAAACAGTCGCAGACAAAATGCGGTGTTTACTCGATTTTCCAAAACGGGGCAGACCAATACCTGACTCACGACTTCAACAATTGGGTTTCAGGATGTTGTTTGTTAAGCGTAGGGCTTTAAAAAAATGTTGTTGGCATTGGTTTGACGTTTACAATTGGTTAAGGTGTTACTGTATTGTAATTCTTCCGTAAACGCTAGACAAATTTTTTGGCGCAATCAGTTTTAATATTACACCGCAGTCGGTATCTTGCGGTGTTTCATGCGGTATTTTGTGATACATATTTACCATTTCATTATTATCTTGCTGTATTAATATTTCTGAGTGCATGGTTTTATTAGCGCAACGAAATTCCACCTTAATTTTTGCGGGCGTTCCGCTTTTATTAATGGCTCTTAATTCAAAATTCAATTCATATTTATTGCCACGGGGAAGAACAATCATTGCTTCGCCGCATTTTCGCGCAAAATAAATGCCGTTATCGCACCGTGTTTTGGTTTGTAGTGACAAAGTACAACCTTCATACCAACTATAGCCCGATTCTGTGATAAATTCTGAAACACATGGCGGAGCAGGAGGCATTGGTGGATGCGGCGGGCACGGCGGAGCAGGAGGCATTGGTGGATGCGGCGGGCATGGTGGAGCAGGAGGCATTGGCGGATGCGGCGGGCATGGTGGGCGTGGCGGCGCATACGATACAGCAATTTGCAGCTTCTCTTTTAAGATTTCTTGCAATGTTTTGATTTTATCTAATACGCCCTCTACGCTTTTGTTTACCGATAGAATATCATCAACTGTCACGTTTTCATTAGATTGAGCGTAATCAATTACATATTGTATTTTTTCACTTTCTGCGTTTATTACATGACTAAGCGCGGTTTCTTCTAATGCAATTGACGCTATTATCGAGCCTATGGCTTGTTCCGTCGTTGGTATGTCTTTTAAAGCGGGAAACGCGGGCATAGACATTTTGAATTCTCCTTACTGTGGTTTCTTAATTTCTTATTTAATTATATGTTCATATAAAAATTTTGACACATTCACCATTTTGTACGAGCCGGAATATGATGGAAATGGTAGTAAATATTTTTTAATAAGGAGGAATAGAAATGTCATTACCAAAGTTTCAAATTGACCCTTCAACGTTAACGAGGGATGACGCAATTAACCAAATTTTGGTTTCGATTGCTATGGAAGAATTGGGGCTTAGCCATATAATTAATGCCGAGGGTGAAAAGCTTCAATATATCTTAGGAACATTAGAGGGCGTAACCGGCCCTGATGTTACAGTAGACCAAATTTTACAAGCAAATGATAGTGTAAAGGATATGTTGGAGCAAGTTGCGGATAACCAACAATCATTATCCGAAAAAATGCAGGCAGCGTTAGGAGCTTCTGTTTTGCAAGGCCCGACAGGTCCGACAGGTCCGACAGGTCCATCAGGAGGCCCGACAGGTCCGACAGGCGCGGATGGAGCAACAGGTTCGACCGGTGCTAACGGCGCAACAGGAGCTACAGGTGCAACAGGCGCAGACGGTGACATCGGTCCTACAGGCCCGCAAGGTATAGAAGGCATACAAGGCATTCAAGGAATTCAAGGTGTGGCCGGAACAGTGGGCACTATCGTGGGTTCTTATCCTGACCTTGCCACTTTGCAATCAGAAGTTCCAGTGGGCGTACCTGGTGAATTTTACTATGTAAACCCCGACCTTTATGTGTGGGATTCAGTTAGCGATTCTTGGGAAAACGTTGGCTCTATTGCAGGCCCACAAGGCATAACAGGCCCCCAAGGGGTAAACGGCGAGCAAGGTCCGGCAGGAAACACAGGCGCAACGGGCGCAACAGGTCCGACAGGCGCAGACGGAGTGGTAGGAGCAACAGGCGCGACAGGAGCAACAGGCGCAACCGGAGCAACCGGAGCAACCGGCGCAACGGGAGCAACAGGAGCAACAGGAGCAACAGGAGCAACAGGCGCAACCGGAGCAACCGGAGCAACAGGAGCAACAGGAGCAACAGGCGCAACGGGCGTAACAGGCGCGAGTGCAATCATTCCGTATGCATCAGGAGCGATTGCCACCCTTAACACAGCGGCGTTGGGCGCGTTAAGCACCCCAACCTATGTGGGCTTCGGCAGCAGTTCCGTTGGGGCTCAAGCCCTTGGCGGCACGCTTACCCTTGCTTCTGAAGCAGATGATTATTCATTTGTAGTTCCGCGCAACGGCACAATCACATCTTTTTATGCAAGATTTACGGTTATGGTTGCGGCAAGCATTTCTATCGGAACGCTGTATGCTTATGCTCAACTATACAGTGCGCCAGCAGGAAGCAGCACTTATTCGCCCATCGCCGGAACGAAAATTCAGCTTGCACCCGGTATCGGCATTGTGGCCATAGGCACAATTGTGCGTGGGTCAGCCACAGGATTAAGCGTACCCGTTACCGCAGGTGACCAGCTGTTGTTAGTTTTCAGCGCACAAAACTCAAGTGTGCTTTCAATTATCGGCTCTGTAAACGGTTTTGCAAGCGCAGGCGTGGCGATTTCGTAATTTTTAATGGGAGGGTTTTTATGTTCACCATAAGTCTGTGCATGATTGTGAAAAACGAAGAAGCCGTGCTGGCGCGCTGCTTAAACAGCATAAAAGACGCGGTTGATGAAATCATCATCGTAGACACAGGGTCTTCAGATGCAACAAAGGAAATTGCACGGCAATACACCGAAAACATTTATGATTTTGTTTGGGTTAATGATTTTTCTGAAGCACGTAACTTTGCGTTTTCTAAAGCAACGAAGGATTATCAAATGTGGCTTGATGCCGACGACGTGTTTCCTGAAGATTCGTTGAAAAAACTGCTTGAAATGAAAAAAACATTGGAAAACGTAGTTGACATTATAACCATGAAATATATAACCGATTTTGATTCTAACGAAAACCCCGTCAACATCGCTACCCGCGAGAGGCTTATGTTACGAGAGAAGGGGTATAAGTGGATGGACCCGGTGCATGAGTGCATTCCGTTAGTGGGAAACGTGTTCCACAGCGACTTAGTTGTTCATCATAGAAAACCAAAAAAAGAAGGGGCTTCCCGCCGAAATTTAGAAATTTATATGGCTCTTGAAAAAAGCGGAAAGCCTCTACCTCCCCGACAGTTATATTATTATGCCCGCGAATTAAAAGACCACGGGCTGTGGATTAAGGCAGCATATTATTTTGAGAAATTTTTAGAAACAAAAAAAGGTTGGGCAGAAGATAACATCGCGGCGTGCTTCAACCTTTCGGCGTGCCACAAGGCATTAAATAATAAAGAAAAAATACTACCGATTCTGTTTAAGAGCTTTGAATATGATGCGCCGCGAGCGGAAATTTGTTGCGAAATAGGGTACTTCTACAAACGAGCAGGGGAATATGCTGCGGCATTGAAATGGTTCGAGATAGCGGCAAACATGGACACGCCCGATTCGTTAGGATTTATCCTTGCTGATTATTGGGGGTATATTCCCAACATCGAATGCTGTGTGTGTTGCTGCCATCTAAACGATTTTAAGAAAGCAAAAAAATTTAACGAGCGGGCGGCATCGTTTAAACCCGATGCGCCCGCCGTTGAAATCAATCGCAAGTATCTTACGCAAATTGAAAATCCAAGTTAATAAAATTATCGCAAGGATTTAACACACAAAATTGTAATCTTGCCTCCCCGCCCCGCATATGATTATAAGAAAAAATCATAAAGGGGATGGTACATATGAAACAAATCACCCATGAAAATATCAAACAAATGGACATCTCGCTTGGCGGCGGGATTTTTGGTGAGAAGGCGCGGATAGATACGATAAACCACCCCGTGCTTGTGGTAGGCCTCGGTGGAACAGGCACGGACGCACTTTTGCGTCTAAAATACCAGATAAACCGCCGCTTTAAGCTGCCCGACAATCAGGTAACAAAGCAGAAAAAAACAAAGCCCGACAACATAGAATATCTCGCGCTGGAGACCAACGAACACGACCGCAAAAAATACAAGGGCATGAGCCTCGACCCATACACAGAAATGGTGCTGCTATCCAACGCGGGAATCGGCGCGATATTAAACAACCGCTCCACCATGCCGGATTATATAAAAAGCTGGCTAAACCCGGAGCTAACCATCACCGACGGCACAAAAGGCGCGAGCGGAAACCGCCAAGCCGGTCGGCTTTTGCTGTTCGAAAAAATAAATACCGTCGTGGATGCAATCGGAAACAAAATCCGCAGCCTTCGCACAGACCAGGAGAATAAGCTGCTTGTATTCCTTCTGTCGGGGCTTTCCGGCGGCACGGGGGGTGGGATGTTTTTGGATGTGGCGTATATTATCCGCGGGATTATGGAGCGAGAATACGGCAGCAAGGGTGTGGATAAGGTCGAGATTACGGGCTATCTCTTTACGCCCGACGTTCACCTTGCGGGTAATAATATGAACATCCACACGGAGGAATATATCCAGCGCAACGGCTACGCGGCATTAAAAGAACTCGACTATTTTATGAATATCGAGGAGCGTATGGGCGAGAGATTTTCGCAAAAATACGGCACTCGGCTGGAGGTAAACTCCGCACTCGCGCCGTTTAATCTCTGCCACCTCGTAAGCGCGTGCAATATCGACGGCGTCTTCCTAAAGGGCGCGTATGACTACTGCATGAATGTCACCGCCGAAAACATAGTAAATTTCCTGGCCCTCGAGGACAAAGAATCAGGCAACGAGTTCGCAATCCAAGACTACCACAGCAATTTAATTTCCAATATCGGCACAATGAAATCCAATCTCCCGCAGGGAATGCCCCACTCCGCAAATTTCTCCTACAATATAATAGGCGCGTCTTCGGCGGCGTTGCCTACGGAGGGGATAAATTCGTATTTGGCGTACTCTCTTTTCCGCGAGCTATCGCCCATGTTTGAGGCCGAGCCGGACGACCATGAGCTGCAACAATTTGCCGACGCGGTAGGACTGGACATAAACGCGCTCGGCGCGGAGCTTGCCCGCAATCTCCCACCCATAAAGCTCGACTATGCCGAGACCGACTACTACAGCTACCAAAACGTAATAAAAACCCGTCGCGTAAACGTGGCAGAAAAACTCGAAGAGCAATACTCCGCCGCAAAACGCGCCTTATCGGAATCCCGCGAGCTAACCTCCCGCATGATAGAAAAAATCAAAAACGAAATCCGCGAAACATTTATAAAGCAAGGTGCGTTTTACGCCACACGGCTAATCGCAAGCGACCGAAACCCCTGTCTCCTTGCCCGCCTGGACGCCTACGGGCAGCACCTGCAAGAAAAAATCGCCCAACTAACCCAAGAGCAGGACGCCTACGAAATCACCTCCGACACCCGCTTGGAAGAAGCCGCCAAAGCTCTATTCTTCAATCGCGAAAGCAAAAAGAACGCATATATCGAAGCCAAAATTCAAGCCTTCCAAGCAAAGCTGCAAAAAGACTGCTACACACGCCTCATCGACGTTTACAAGGAAATCCGCCTGTCCCTCGAACAAGAAAACGACAAAACCTACGCCGTCTTCGCGGAAATCCTAAAAGAAATAAACCGCATACTAACGGCCAACGCCACGCTGCTGGAGGACATACCAACCGAGACAACAAAAAGCTACCAATGGGACGTAATAAGCGTAACCGACACCGCCGCGGAAATCGAAAGCACCCTAAAAAAAATAGGCTACGACACCCTAAACCGCGAGTTTAACAAAGCCCTGTCAGAAAATAAGGCCAAATGGTTGAACGATAACGACCTGAACATAACACAAGCACTATCCGACCATATTTATGACAGCTTCCGCGAGTTCCTGTCCCGCACAATGTCCGAGTTTACGGGCTTCCGCTACGGTAAAGACCGCCTTGTCGAGCATGTAATAGAATCGGAAATCGCACCACGCCTGTATCGCGACGCAAAGCCGATTTTCGACCTAGACAACGCCTCGGGGATTTTTAACTTTCCCAGCTACGGCATGGTGAGCGTTCCCGCTAACGCGCCCGATATTCTGCGCGGGATTGAGGCCTACCAAGGCCACGCACTGGCCAATCTTCGCTTTAATATCCGCAAAAGCTGTATCACCGACCGTATCTTCTGGCTTAATACGCAAAACGGAATCCCCCTGTTTGCATACACCCCAATCCGCGTTTACGAAGAACTCTACGAGCGCACAATAAACACCCGCGAAGGCGTAGGCCGCCACCTCGTAATGAACGAAACCGAAAACTGGCGCGACCTCCCCTCCCCCATCCCGGAAAAGCTATGGGGCGACACATATGTAAACCTTCGTCAAAAACGACTAAATGAAGAGGCACGCCGCATATATCAAAAAAGCAACAAAAAGCTCGAAGAGGACTTTTTCATCCGCTGTCCCAAGCTAATCGCCGCCACAAAATTGGCCAAAACCGAAACAGAAACCGACCAAACCGACGATTTCCTACGCGTCCTCGTCTGCGAAGCCATAGTAAAACGCGGTGCGCAATACCTCTACGAAAAAGACCTCGAAGACGACCCATGGCCACCCTTTGTAAACCTAATCGACCACGCCGACTACCCAGAATACGCCATGTTTACCACCTACAAAAAACTGGAAACCACCCGCAAAAAAACCCTAAAAAGAAAAGCCAAATCTCACGAAGAAATATGGCCGACAGAAAAACTAATTATCGCGCTAAAAAAATGGCAAGGCAAAATCGCCGTTAGAAAAAATCAACTCGACAGCGAAATCTGGAAGCACCCCCACGGCCAAACCATGTACAGCTTCTACAAAAACGCGCTGCTGCGGCTTAACACACAGATTTCCGCGTTGGCGGGGTAAAACCGCCCCGCCCCGGCAGGGTGAACTACCCCTTCGTCACCACTTTTGTAATTGCAAGGCTTAAATTTGCGGGGGCGGCGAGGTCTATTTCTTCGCCTGTGTCCATTGCTTCCACTATGGGGCGTAGGACGTTGTCACTGTTTATTACCACCACCAAACGATTATCGTTTAATTCTACAGCCGTACCCACCGGGTATAGCTGTAATTTTTTTGTAAACGCCATCACAACATCGTAATCGAAGGATTTGCCTACCTCGCTGCTTATTAGCTCAAATGCCTCGGCGGGCGTCATAGGTGCGCGGTGGGGGCGAATGGATGTCACCGCGTCATACGTGTCTGCGACGGCTATTATTTTACTGAAAATCGGGATGTCATAACCGTACAGGCCTTTTGGATATCCCGTCCCGTCTACCTTTTCGTGATGGAGAAGCACACCGTTCCATAACTCCGAGTCGCCAAAGCCCTTGCTTTTTAGGTTTGTCGCGCCTATTTGGGCGTGTTCCTTCATTGCAGAAAACTCATCTTCGGTTAGCTTGCCTTTCTTCCCTGTGATATTCTGCGGAACATACGGCTTGCCCACATCATGCAAAATCGCGCATTGTGCGAGGCTTCGTTGGCGTGCCAAATCAAAGCCCATGACCTTGCCCGTCGCCACCGACAGCATCGCAACACTAAGCGAGTGGAAATACGGAAAATCCTCCACAACCTTTAAATCCTGTATATGAATATATTTGGAAATCCCCGTGGCCACCTCCGCCACAAGCCTGTTAAGTACATGCTCAAACTTTCGCACCACGCTGTAGGTGGTAGTCAAATCCACATTTTCACCCGGCGTTTGCAGCGCGGTAAAAAGCTCGCGGATGGCTTCTATCGCTTCCGCCTTCAGGTCTTTTTTTACCGCACCGGTGATTTTACCGGGGGTTACTTCAAATTTGATTTCCGGGATTTCTTCGGCTTTTTTTTCTACGCTGCTTCCCAGCAAACGTGTACCCGTACCCGGCTCGCGCTGCTCATATACCGATACCCACGAGATTTCGTGACGGTCGAGATTTTCCAGCGTTTTCTCATCTACCTCGGTGTCCTTACGCGCTATCATCATGCGCCCGTCTCCCACCACCTTGTAAATAGAATCCGCAAGCACCATTCCGATTTTTACTTTTTTGGATTTTATGCGTTTAGTATCTGCCATTGCCAACGCCCCCATTCGCTTAAAGTATAAATTTTTATAGCAAGCCGCGCAACCTTTTTTGCTAGTTTACGTCTTTATGAGTAGAATGCAAAAAGGAGTGACGGCATGGACGAAAAAAAAATATTCGAAGCAATAGGAAACGTAGACGAAAAAATCATAGCGGAAACCGCAGAATACCCAAACAGGGGCACAAACAACATTACAATCTCGGGTGTATTTTTACGGCTTGCGGCGGCGGCTTGTTTTGCTTTGGTAATCGCAGGCTCTGCTTTTTTTGTTCGCAACATGCAGTATATGCCTTCGGGTGCGGATGAATTGCGGGACAGCAAATGCGCACTAAGCATAGTCCGCGAAATGATACCCGCGCTTAACGATGTAATGCACATTATGCACAATGGGCTGGCAAGCGACGGGCGTGTGATAGAGTACGGTGGGCGGGAGTATGTAGTGGTTTACGACCCCGACTTTCCGCACCTTAGGACAATTAGGGATATTGATGAGTTTTTGGGTACGGTAATGGCATCTTTGGAGGATTCCGAAATATCTGTTATGTTCCTCTCCGCGGCGGCCTTCTACCGGGAAATTGACGGCATTTTGGTGCGGCAAAAGGGACGCTTTACGCATGAAGGCGTCGAGACGCATATGTTTTTTGACCCGGATTCTACCCAAATTACGTGGGCGACAGAAGGCATCATTACCGCACGTCTTGATACTTCGTTTAATCTTATCGTATCGGACGACGCCCCCGATGATAACGCGGTAAACGCGCTTGCGGAGTATTTGGCACAAATACCACCGATGCAATGGGATATTACATTTGTTAATGAGGATGGCCGGGATGATGGTTGGCGCATATTCAGAATGCAACAGCTATACAGCATTCCCCCTCCTCAGCTTATCGAATTGGTATCGTTAACAAGAGAAATAATCGACGGCTTTGTCGGTAATTTCCATGCATATATGGGGCAATTCGACGCCACGGATATTTCCATCGACCACCCGTTTGCATCGGCACGCCGTGATATTTTTGACATTACCAGAAGCGCGATTATCCGCCGCGAAACCCTTGACCCTACTTCCCGAGGGCCGGATATAGATTTGTTCGGACATCCCGACGGGCTAAACTTTGAGTGGACGCTAAGCGATAATATTAGTATTACATCGTCACAAGCAGACAATTTTACCGCTCAGTTGACCATGAGTGTGTATATACGCGAGCTTAACATGCGGTACAGGGAAGCAATATCGTTAAACTTTTATAATGAAGGGGATGAATGGCGAGTAAGAGAAAGGCGGCCGTTTGAGCCTAATTTTAACGCACCACATGCCTACGGTGGTGGGATAATGACTGCCGAGCAACGCGAATGGGTGGCGGAGTATGCACTGCGCCACATCCAACGAGACCTGCACAATGCAGCACGAGAAATGGCGGCACGACACGAAAACGCATTAACAGGCGCGATTTTTATAGATATTGCGGAGAGGGCATTATACCTCACCCCCATGGGGCTTGTATGGATTACCGACCACGACAAAATCGAAGAGCTTGAGTTTACTATGGCTGACTTTATACGTCATTATCTTATACTACACGATGATGACCCGCAGATACGCCGGTTTGCAATCACCGATGACACGGAGTTTGTAGTTTATGGGAGAGAGAATATTTTCACCAACGATGTCGAGGTGTTTTTAACCGCCCTCACTATTGATGACGTAGACCCAGAGCAAGTAGGCGAGCATACACTGCGCCGCATACTGCATTTTGTACAGGTAAACGACAACGATGAAGTAACAAATATCACGCAAGAATTTATTTTCACACAATAAGGGGTAACACAATGGATGACACAAGAATAATAAACCTGTTTTTCGACCGCGACGAGGCGGCAATCCACGAAACACAAAAAAAATACGCCTCCTACCTGCTAACCGTCGCGCAAAACATCTTGGGTAAGCAGGACGCGGAAGAATGCGTAAACGACACCTACCACAAAGCATGGCGGATAATCCCACCAAACCGCCCCGCATTTTTCAAGAGCTTTCTTGCGAAAATCACGCGCAACACAGCCCTCGACAGGCTACGTGCAAACAACGCAAAAAAACGAAGCGACGGCAATGTTGACCTTCTGCTAAGCGAGTTATCCGAAATAATCCCATCCACCCAAAACGTACACGCCGCCTACGAAAACAACCTAACCGCGCACGAAATAAGCGACTTCCTGCGCGGTCTCGACGCGGATGCCCGCTTCATTTTTATGCGGCGGTACTGGTATGCGGATTCCATCGCCACGATAGCAAAAAATTACCGCGTAAGCGAAAGCAAGGTAAAATCCTCGCTTTTACGAACGCGGCGCAAGTTAAAAAATCATCTCACACTATGAAGCAACTCCCCATAGGACGGCAACGGCCAGTGCTTTTTTGCTACCAGCGTTTCCAGCTCGTCGGCTGTTTTGCGAAGGGCTGCCATGGCGGGTATTACTTTTTTGCTGTAGTAGCTTGCGTGGTCTTTTGGGCTTTGTTTGGTTTTTTCTGATAGGTTGCTTTCCAAGGATTTTAGGTTTTCCAGAAGCGTTGCTGATAGGTTTGAGATGTTTTCCAGCAGATATTTTTCCAGCGAGGTATTGTACTCGCTTTTTTTATTTAGCAGGTCGGCTAACTCGTTTTGGTAGGCTATGACGGCGGGGATTATCGCGCCTTTTAGTAGCTCCACCATGGCGTATGCTTCTACGTTTATCGTTTTGCAGAAGTTCTCGTGGTGGATGTCACAACGCGAGTTTAGCTCGCCCTCGGTTAGCACATTGTGGCGTGTGAACATCTCCACACATTTTGGTGCGATTAGCGCGCAGAAGGCATCTGCCGCCGCCGGAGTATTGGATAGGCCGCGGCGGGCGGCTTCTTCCGCCCATTCCGATGAATAGTTGTCGCCGTTAAAGATTATCCGCTTGTGGTCGCGCAGGGTACGACGGATTATTTTCCATACACGTGGGGTGAATTCTTCTTTTTTGTAATTGTCCAGTTCATCGGCAAATTGGCGCAGGGATTCTGCCACAGTTGTATTTATCGCAATATTCGGCCCGGCTATCGAAAACGACGAGCCGAGCATTCTAAATTCGAATTTATTGCCCGTAAACGCAAAGGGCGAGGTGCGGTTGCGGTCGGTTGTGTCCTTTAGGAAATTTGGCAGCACGGTCGCACCTGTTTCCAGTTCGTGGTGTTCTATGTTTTCGTATTCCTCTTTGGATTCGATTGCGTTTAAAATACCCTCCAGCTCGTCGCCCAGGAAAATCGAAATTATCGCGGGTGGGGCTTCGTTTGCGCCGAGGCGATGGTCGTTGCCCGCGCTTGCGCATGATACCCGCAGAAGGTCTTGGTACTCGTCCACGGCCTTGATTACCGCCGCGAGAAAAAGCAGAAACTGCGCGTTTTCGTGCGGGGTCTCACCCGGCTCCAGTAGATTCGCGCCTTTGTCCGTGGCAAGCGACCAGTTGTTATGCTTGCCGCTTCCGTTTACCCCCGCGAAGGGTTTTTCGTGCAGTAGACATACCAGCCCGTGGCGGTCGGCTACGTTTTTCATCATATCCATTGTTAGCTGATTGTGGTCGGTGGCTATGTTGGCCTTTGTGTATATTGGCGCAAGCTCGTGCTGGGCAGGGGCGGCCTCGTTATGTTTTGTTGTGGCGTATATGCCAAGCTTCCATAACTCTTCTTCGAGTTCCTTCATGTACGCCGCCACGCGGGGCTTTATGCTGCCATAGTAGTGGTCGTCAAGCTCCTGTCCTTTTGGCGGACGCGCACCAAAAAGCGTGCGGCCGCTGTATGTCAAATCCGGACGGCGGGCGCATATTTTTTTATCTATTAAGAAGTATTCCTGCTCCGGCCCAACCATGGGAAGCACGGCGTTTGCGTTTGAATTGCCAAACAACCGCAAAATCCGCAGGGCTTGCTTATTTATCGCCTCCATTGATTTTAACAGCGGGGTCTTTTTGTCAAGGGCTTCGCCGCTATAAGAACAAAACGCAGTAGGAATAAAAAGCGTTCCGTCCTTGATAAACGCATAAGAAGTAACATCCCAAACCGTATACCCCCGCGCCTCAAACGTAGCCCGCAAGCCCCCACTCGGAAAGCTCGAAGCGTCCGGCTCGCCATGCACAAGCGACGACCCGGAAAACTGCATTAACGCCTTTCCATCGCCCGCAGGTACGATAAAGCTGTCATGCTTTTCCGCAGTAACCCCCGTCATCGGCTGAAACCAATGCGAAAAATGCGTCGCACCTTTTTCTACCGCCCAGTCCTTCATTGCGTTGGCGATTACGTTTGCGGCGTCGAGTTCCAGCGGCTTGTTTTGCGACATTGTTTTTTTCCATGCCTTGTATACTTCTTTTGGCAGGCGTGCCTGCATTACAGATTCATTAAAAACCATACTCCCGAAAATTTCCGGCATTTTATTCATTATAAATTCCCCTTTGCGGAGTTTTTTCCATTATACACAAAATTTGTCACATTCCAACCCGTAAGCTATAATAAACCCACCTAAACAAAGAAAGGACAATCCATCATGGATATTTTATTTAAAAACGCAACAGTGGTAACAATGGACGAAAAAAAACCTGTGTTAACAGGCGTTGACCTCGGTATCAAAAACGGAAAAATCACCTTCGCCACGGACGGCGCAACCGCAAAGCGTGTGATTGACTGCACGCACAAGGTGCTAATGCCCGGGCTGTACAACTGCCATACCCACGCAGCAATGACGCTTTTCCGTGGCTACGCAAACGACCTCGCGTTGGAAGACTGGCTTTTCAACAATCTCATCCCCGCCGAGGGAAAGGTACAGGACAAGCCCCATCTCGTACGCACGGGGACAATGCTTGCCATGGCAGAAATGCTGGCCGGCGGCACAATTGCATTCTCGGATATGTACTGTCATATGGATTTTGTGGCGCAGGCTGCGGACGAGGTAGGAATGCTCGCAAACATAAGCAACGGCGTGATGGCCTTCGACCCCGACGGCTTTGATTTCTACAAATGCAACGAGTATTTGCAAACCGCCCGCGCACTGGAGGCAGGTTATGACAAAAAGGACGGCCGCATTAAAATAGAAGCCTCCATCCACGGCGTATACACCTCCCACCCCGCCGCATGGGCGCAGGCGATGGAGTTCACCCACAAGCACAATCTCAGAATGCACGTACATCTCTCAGAAACAAAAACCGAACACGAAAACTGCATAAAAGCCCACGGCAAAACCCCTGCACAAACCTTTGCGGCGCACGGCGTTTTTGATGTGCCTACGACTGCCGCACACGGCGTATGGGCTACCGACGAGGATATGGCGATTTTCTGCGAAAAAGGCGTTACCATCGCGCATAATCCGCTTTCTAATTTAAAGCTCGCAAGCGGCCTTGCTCCCGTAGCAAAAATGATGGGCAAGGGCGTAAACGTAGCACTCGGCACAGACGGCGTGGCCTCCAATAACTCACACGACCTCTTCGAAGAATTAAAAATGGCGTCGCTTCTGCAAAAATACGCAACCTCCGACCCCACCACCCTACCCGCCTTCGAAACACTAAAAATGGCAACCGTAAACGGCGCGAAAGCCCAAGGCCGCGCCGCCGAAAGCGGCCAATTGGTCGAAGGTCTGGACGCCGACCTCATAATGCTCGACTTCGACAATCCGCGCCAAACCATGTGCTACGACCCCGTGCTAAACCTCGCCTACTCCACAAGCGGCCGCGACGTGGAGCTAACCATGGTACGCGGAAAAATCCTATACGAAAAAGGCGAATTCACCACCATAGACATAGAAAAAACCCTACACGAAGCACGCGCAGCAAAGGAGCTATTTTTATAGGAGGCTGTTTATGAAAAAATATTTTTTCTGCATTGCGTTAACACTTATTTTAACAAGCTGTGCGACACAACGCGATGCCGACCCGTCGATACATGAGCCGCCCGTTGAGCTGCCCCGCATGGTAACTCCCCTACCCGAGCCTACACCCTCACCCCCGTCACAGCCCACCTCCGAAATCGTGAAATGGCCGACACCATTGCGTCGGCTTTTTCCCGTTACGGGCGTGATTACCGATTTTTACGGCCCTCTCACGGAGGACGGCACTGTCACATGGGACGCAGACTGGTTTGAAATTAATATCAAAAAGCCGGACAGCACTCCCGCGATTATCGTGGGGGTGCATAGTACGGCTTTTATTTTTGGGAGCAAGCTGCAAATCGGGATGGAAGTCACCGCATATGTGCTTTACGATTATCCCGTTTTTGTAACAGACCCGCCGAGTGAGTTGTCGATGTATATTGCATCAGCGATTATCGCGGGCTTTCCGACGGAGCAGGGTATTATTGTTTGCTGTGATTTTGCGGAGGACGAGACGTTTTCTTTCATAGTAAACAACACGACGGAGTATTTTAACGCAGTGCAAAAGCGCGTATGGCGGCATTGGGCAGACGCCGGTTGGGTGGATTGGCTTGCCGCGCCCCGCAGCAATGACGGCACTACAATGCTTGCACAATCTCTTATGTACAGAAATCCCTTCGAAAATATGACAAATCGTCTTATCGCCGTACTATATGACACCACTCGCGGCGATTTGCCCGTTGCTAAAAGCGTGATGGCATTCCATGACTGGTCTCCTTTTAATATTTGGATTTGGAACAATGACATCCCATCACCACCGCAAAAAATCGTTTTAAACTTCACAAATTACATTTTCCCTGCCGACGCATTTGAAATCGTGGATTTGCCGATATTCATAAACGGCGAAGAAATAAACTCCGCACCGCCGATTTTTGCCGCCGACGGAGCGATTCTTGTACCATTCAGAGAAGCAATGGCGGCCTCAACCCATGTTGCCGAAGGCGCATGGCTAACAAACGACGGAAATCTAAATTTATACGGTGGCGGAGGCGGCTCGGAGGATAGCCACTGGCAGATTGGGCGTGCGTCCGTGGGCTACATGGCAACCACATTGCAGGATATCTGCTCGCCGCCGATAATCGTCGGCGGAATCATTTACGTACCTCTATCAGCCATGAAACACAACGCACCGTTTGCAAGCGCGTGGCTTTTTGACGACAGAATCGAGATATACGGCACAAGCGGCTATTTTTACAGGGCGTGTGGAAACTTGGCCACAAATTATTGATGATAAATTTTATGTAGAGCTACGTCGACTGTCATGGGGTCTCCGCTCCATTATTTACGATAGCCAAATTTTGATAGAGCGAGAGTCAACTTAACCCAGACGTTCCTATCGATATTTATCCTATATTTACCACAGCCATTGGATTATGCTATATTACTTTTATATGCAGAATTTGGTTTTATTCATCGGAGGTTGGCAATTTTATGAAAAACCCAAATGACCACGTTGTCATTTTCAAAACGGACGATGAAAAAATTTCGGTTGATGTGCGTTTCGATGAGGAAACGGTTTGGTTGTCACTTGACCAAATGGCAGACTTATTTGATCGTGACAAGTCAACCGTTTCACGCCATATAAAAAATGTTTACGAAGAAGTCGAGCTTGACCGTTCGGCAACTGTTGCAAATTTTGCAACAGTTCAAAACGAAGGCGGTCGCATGGTCGAAAGGCAAATTGAATATTTCAACCTTGACGTTATAATCTCCGTAGGCTACAGGGTTAAATCTTTGCGCGGCACACAATTTCGCAAATGGGCAACCGGTCGCTTGAATGAATATATCCGCAAAGGCTTCACAATGGATGACGAGCGCTTGAAAAATGGCGGCGGGCGGTATTTCCGTGAACTTTTGCAACGCATTAGAGATATTCGCAGTAGTGAGCGAAATCTCTATCAGCAAGTATAGCGAATTAATTCGAAATCCGCTCCGTCGGGACGGTTTCTCATTGAATTCGCTCTAACAAAGAAATAACGCAAAAGATATAAGTGATACTTAATAATCGGAGGAAGCTTCTGATGGCGAAAGCGAAAAAAGTAGCAAAAGAGCAACCCATTGAGCAAGTGTTGTGGGCGGCTGCCGATAAACTGCGCAAAAATATGGATGCAGCCGAGTATAAGCACATTGTTCTTGGATTAATATTCTTAAAATATATTTCGGATAATTTTGATGAACTTTATCGAAAACTCGAAGCTGGCGAAGGCGATTATGTGGGCGCAGACCCCAATGACCCTTACGAATACCGTGCAGAAAATGTGTTTTATGTGCCACCAACGGCACGTTGGGGCTATCTTCGCGACCGTGCAAAAACCGCAACCATCGGCAAAGATATTGATGATGCAATGGATGCCATCGAAAAGGACAATGCTTCTCTAAAAGGCGTTTTACCAAAAGAATACGCCAAAGAGAAGTTAGACAGTCAGCTACTTGGTGGACTTATAGACCTCGTTGGCACAATCGCACTTGGCGATAGTGTTTCTCGTGTAAATGATGTACTCGGCAGAGTTTACGAATACTTTCTTGGACAATTTGCACTTGCCGAGGGAAAAAAGGGCGGGCAGTTCTACACGCCCCAAAGTGTTGTGCAGTTGCTTGTTGAAATGCTCGAACCATACGAGGGGCGCGTATTTGACCCCTGTTGCGGTTCTGGAGGAATGTTTGTACAAAGCGAAAAATTCATAGAAGCTCATGCCGACCGTTACAACGGCAAAGCTCGTGAAATAGACAAGCTGTTTGAAAGTGTTGTGTCCATTTATGGGCAAGAAAGTAACCAGACCACATGGAGGCTATGCAAAATGAATCTTGCCCTGCGTGGCATTGATTCGTCAAATGTGAAATGGAATAACGAAGGCTCGTTTCTAAGCGATGCCCACCAAGACCTAAAAGCCGACTATGTTATCGCAAACCCACCATTTAATGACAGCGACTGGAGTGGTGATTTGCTTCGCACAGACGGACGTTGGCAATATGGCGAAACCTCACCCCCTGCGGGCAATGCAAACTATGCTTGGATTCAGCACTTCATCTATCACCTAACACCAAAAGGCACGGCTGGATTTGTGCTTGCAAAAGGCTCATTGTCATCAAAAACTAACGGTGAGGATAAAATCCGTAAGGCGCTGATTGAAGCAGGGCTTGTTGACTGCATTGTAAATTTGCCGACAAAGCTATTCCTAAACACCCAAATACCCGCTTGTTTATGGTTTTTATCTCGTGAAAAAGAAACAGACAAAAACCACCCTCGCCGTGATAAAATCCTGTTTATTGATGCCCGAAACATGGGAACGCTGATAAACCGCCGCACTCGTAAACTTACAAACGAGGACATTCGCACCATTGCCGATACATACCATAACTGGAAAATTGGTAACGGCTATGAAGATATTGCTGGATTTTGCAATGCGGCCTCCATTTCTGGCGAGGGCGGTGTGGCGGCACTTGATTATGTTCTTACACCTGGGCGGTATATTGGGCTTGCCGATGATGAAGATGATTTTGATTTTGCGGAGCGAGTGAAAACGCTGACTGCTGAACTGGAAGCGCAGATGGCGGAGAGTGTTGCGATTGATGAACGGATAAGAGTAAATTTGGCTAAAATTGAGGTGGGTAAGATTGAAATTTGAATGGGACCCAAATAAGGCAAGAAAAAACGAGCTTAAGCATGGCGTATCGTTTGATGAAGCCAAAAGCGTGTTTGATGACGAATATGCGCATGAAATGTATGACGAAGAACATTCTGTAAGTGAGGAAAGGTTTACAATTATCGGAATGAGCATAAAATATCGTGTAATATTTGTCTGTTATTGCGAACGTGGCGATGACGATATAGTGCGTATAATTTCTGCCAGAAAAGCAGAAAAACCAGAAATTGATGATTATAGGAGGTTTCGACCATGAAAAAAGAATACACAGAGGCAGATTTTGCAAGAGGGGTTAAAAACCCGTACTTTGACAAGCTAAACAAAAAAACAGAGGTTGCAATTAGGCATGATGCCTATAATGTTTTTGCAGAGATTGCAGAGCAAAATGGCGTAACCCCAGAAATGATTATGCAACACTGTTTGATGGATTATGCCGCAGAGTTAGGTAAAACAGCCATTGACGTTATAAGTGAAACGGCTCAAAGCTCAGCTATTTCGGCAGACGACAAAAGCATGATGAAGCTGCTTTCTTTGATTGCGAAAATGGGGATTGATACTGTCAATTATGTGGCTAAGAACTAGGGGGGAACTTATGTGGAAAGCAAACTAAAGTCCTTAGGTAAAGCTGTAAACGCAGCTAACCGTATAATGGGAGAGGTTGCTAAAGATGAACTCGATTCCTTTAAACTAGAGGCTCAAAATACAAGGTGGTCTTTATGAGCGAATGGAAAAAAGGTGCTTTGGGAGACTTTATAACTCTTCGGAGGGGACACGACTTGCCGGAACAAAAGCGCACTGCTGGCGAGTTCCCTGTGTTTTCTTCCTCTGGTATTACGGGATACCATAATGAGTGTAAAATTTCTGATAGTAGTGTAATAACTGGACGATATGGAACAATTGGAAAAGTATTTTTTGCAGAATCAGCTCATTGGCCATTGAACACAACGCTTTATGTTGAAGATTTTAAGGGTAATGATAAAAAGTTTATTTACTATTTTTTGCAAACCCTTGATTGGGATAGCTTTGCAGATATAGCAAGTGCCGTGCCGGGGATAAATCGCAACCACGTACATTTGGCACAAGTTGTTATCCCCGTTTGCATTTTGGAACAACGTGGCATTGCAGAAATTATTGCTTCACTTGATGATAAAATCGACTTGCTGACACGCCAAAACGCTACATTTGAAGCATTGGCACAAACACATTTTCAGCAATGGTTTATTGAAAATACAAATGATGATTTCAAAACAATGACAATTTCAGATGTTGCGTTTGTGGGCACGGGTAAAGGTTTGAAACGTGAAGATTTTAAGGAACACGGACAATTCCCCATCCTCGGTGCAAATGGCGAAATTGGCAAAACAAATAAATATTTATTTACCAAAGATGATGGGGTCATCATAACTGGCAGGGTAGGAACACATGGAAAAGTATTCCTTATCAACAAAAACGTGTGGGTGTCAGATAATGCGTTGACGATAACCCCAAAAGAGCCACGATACAGATATGTTCTATATTTTGTTTTGAAAGGTCTTGATTATGATGCATTAAATGTCGGAAGCACACAGCCCCTCATAACGCAAACTGATATTAAAAATCAAGAATTTCTTGGTAGCTCCAAGCTAATTGAAAGTTTTAATGCGATGGTTGTTTTATTGTTTGAGAAGATAGAGAGCAACAATGAACAAGTGCAAACCCTACAAAAACTTCGTGATACGCTATTACCCAAACTAATCAGCGGTGAGGTGCGAGTAAAAATTTAGGAGGTTTTCATCATGCCAAAATTATGCGAATCCGCAATAGAAGAAATGGCAATAGAGGAGCTACAAAGTCTTGGCTACACATATATAGCCGGCACAGACCTTGCGCCTGACGGAGAAAACTCCGAGCGTAACAGTTATGGAGATGTTCTTTTGATGGGGCGATTGCAAGCGGCACTTACAAAGTTAAACCCCCATATTCCTGCGGATGCACTTTCTGGCGTAGCACGAAAATTATCCCGCATTGCAACATCAAATCTACTGGCTGACAATGAAGAATTTCACCATATGTTGATAGACGGCGTTTCTGTAGAGTATCGCAAAGATGGCGAAATAAAAGGCGATTATGCTTTTGCCGTGGATTTTTCCACTCCTAAAAATAACGAATTTCTTGTGGTAAACCAGTTTACGGTCGTGCAAAACAACGTCCAAAAACGCCCTGACATTTTACTATTCATAAATGGCATACCCCTTGTTATTTTCGAGCTTAAAAACCCTGCCGACGAAAACGCCACTTGCCATGCGGCGTATGAGCAGTTGCAAACATACAAGGCGGCAATTTCTGCACTTTTCACATACAATGAGATTTGTATAGTTTCCGACGGGTTAGAGGCAAAGGCAGGTTCGCTTACTGCAAATTATTCACGCTTTAGTGCATGGAAAACAAAAGACGGTGAAAATGAAGCAGGCAAATTTGATGACCAATTATCCACGCTCATACATGGGCTTTGCACTCCTGCTACCCTACTTGATTATATCCAAAATTTTGTCACATACGAGAAATCTCAAACAGAGGACAAGGAAACTCGTATTGTCAAAATAGAAACTGTTAAGAAAATAGCAGCGTATCACCAATATTATGCAGTAAATAAAGCTGTAACGAGTACAGCGAACGCAGCACAGGCAGACGGTACAAAAAAGGCAGGTGTTATTTGGCATACTCAAGGCGCGGGCAAGTCGCTTACTATGGCATTCTATGTGGGAAAAATTGTTAGGGCGTTAAACAACCCAACAATCTTGGTTATCAATGATAGAAATGACCTTGATGGCCAACTTTTCGACACTTTTGCAGGTAATAGTAGCTTGCTGCGCCAACCTCCAAAACAAGCGGATTCGTGCGAAGATTTGAAAACGCTTTTGAAAGTGGCAAGTGGTGGCATTGTTTTTGCTACAATCCAAAAATTTATTCCCGATGAGGGAGAATCTGTTTACGAGCTATTGTCTAATCGTGACAATATTGTGGTGATGGCTGACGAAGCGCACCGCACACAATATGGCTTTGACGCAAAGCTTCGAGATGTTAAAGAAAATGGCGAAGTTGTTGGTAAGCGTGTAGCTTACGGCTTCGCAAAATATATCCGTGATGCACTACCCAACGCAACATTTATTGGTTTTACAGGCACACCTGTTGAAAAACAAGATGCAAATACTCCTGCTGTGTTTGGAAATTACATTGATATTTACGATATAGCACAGGCGGTAGAAGATAAAGTGACCGTGCAAATTTTCTATGAAAGCCGACTTGCAAAAGTGAACTTGACAGACGAGGGCAGGCATATTGTCGAGAAATTTGATGAAGAACTTGACGAGGTAGGAGAAGCAGACGAAGCAACTGCCGCAAAAATGAAATGGGCGAAACTGGAAGCCATTGTTGGCTCACCCGAAAGACTTGAGATACTGGCAAATGACATCGTTACTCACTTTGAAGAACGATACAAAGTATTTGAGGGCAAGGCGATTATTGTAGCTATGAGTCGTCGCATAGCCGTTGAACTGTATGAAAAGATTGTAGAATTGAGCCCTGATTGGCATAATGACGATTTAGACAAAGGCGCAATTAAAGTTGTTATGACCTCCACCAGTAAAGATGGCAAAAAAATACAAAAGCACCATACTACAAAATCTGGGCGCAAAGCCCTTGCCCTGCGCCTTAAAGATGAAAACGACCCGCTGAAAATAGTAATCGTGCGTGATATGTGGCTAACTGGATTTGATGCACCCTGCCTAAACACTATGTACATCGACAAGCCCATGAAAGACCATAACCTCATGCAAGCCATAGCTCGTGTAAACCGTGTGTTTAAGGATAAACCGGGCGGTTTAATTGTTGACTATATTGGAATTGTAACAAGTCTTAAAAAGGCACTTGGATTTTATGCAGATAGCGGAGGAAAGGGCGTACCCGCTGAAACGCACCAAAAAGCAGTTGACATAATGATTGAGAAACTGGAGGTTGTGCGACAAATATTGCACGGCTTTGATTATTCAGCATTCTTTTCTGGTGCAACCAAAGACAGGCTATCTCTAATTTTACAAGCGGAAGATTTTATTCTTGGAGTAGATGATGGTAAAAGCCGCTTTGTGCGTGAAGTATCTTTATTGGGACAAGCATACGCCCTAGCCAAGCCCGACCCAGCAACTTTTGAACATGCAGAAGAAATCGCTTTCTTCCAAGCAATCAAGGCAAGACTGGCAAAATTTGAAACAAGCGGCACAAATGACGGTGACGATTATGACTCTGTTATTCGTAATATCGTTAATTCTGTTATTTCATCAGACCAAGTTGTTGATATTTTTGATGCAGCAGGACTTGAAAAACCCGAACTATCCATACTTTCAGAAGAATTTCTGAAAGAGGTGCAAGGAATGAAATACCAAAATGTTGCCCTTGAACTGTTGCGGAAAATTTTGTCTGACGAGATTAAATCTCGTTCCAAGCGCAACCTTGCCAAATCAAAATCTCTAATGGAAATGCTTGATGGTGCAATAAATCGCTATATGAACAATCTAATGACCACGGCCGAAACCATTGACTGGCTCATCAATAATGTTGCCCGTGAGATAAGAAATGCAGATAATCGTGGACAGTATATGCAGCTCACAGAGGACGAACTGGCGTTTTATGATGCTCTCGAAACAAATGATAGTGCCGTAAATGTTCTTGGCGATGAGCAGTTAAGGGAAATCGCAAGAGAAATCGCGGATAAGGTTAGAAAAAGCGCGACAATAGATTTCGCAATTAAGGAAACGGCAAGGGCAAGAATTATGGTTATTGTTCGCAGAATACTCAACAAATACGGCTATCCGCCCGATAAGCAAAACGATGCTATTGAGCTTGTTATGAAGCAGGCTGAAAACTTGGCAGATACTTGGGTAAATTGAAAATTTTTGAGGTGTAGATTCTTGTATCTTTGTACGAAATTGACAGCAACAAGTAGCTTCTAATACCAAGAGCAAAGTGTAATTTATTAGTATATAAACTTCAACGTGAATGTCGAGATAAATTAATGACGCATTTAATAAATATCAGGGTCTGGAGAGAGTACTTTCCTTAAAGCCCTAAAATGCCCCCGTAACCGCTGCAAAAACATCCCCCTTTTGCCTTTATCCGTGAGCAAAAAAGCATAAACCTTACCAACCTCACCTATATCGTACAAGATTTTATCATGGCATATCGGTGTGTCTTTAAACCGCACATCATTCTCGCGATACAGCACCTTTACCTCGCGGGTTTTTATTACAGGGGTTTTGTAGTCGGGATGATTTTTTATGATTTTCATACAGCGGGAAACGGTACGCTCACCCACACCCGCCAGTTCCGCGGTGATTTTCCGCGTATTATAATGCTCACCCTTTTCTTTGGCTTTGGCGCGTAGCAGATTGGCTTTTACTGCGGCTATTTCCACCCGCTGCAAAGTCGATAAATTCCTCCGCCCAAGCTGGTTTTCTGCAATCCACAGCATTACCGCTTCTTTAGAAGAAAGCCGTATTGCCTCCGTATCGTACATAAGCCCATGCTTTTTACAGATTTCGTAGCGGTTATGCCCGTCGATTATATAACCATGCCATGTCTTTATCGTATCGCGGGGCTTTCCATCGGCAAGTATGTTTTGCTCCAATTGCACAAACTCATCCGGGTGCAACGGCGGTATCAAATCTTTAAAATCGGGGTCAATTCTTAGTTTTTTATGCATTTTCATCATCCTCCAATAATTTTTCCAGCATTTCGTACAGTTTTGTTAACTCATCGTTGATTTTGGCATTAAAGGCTTCGTCCGCAAACGGCAGACGCTCCTTGATATAGGCGTATGTTTTTTCCGCTTGCTTTAGCTGCTTTTCTATTACATCCGGCAGGGTTTTGTATGCTGTGCCTATTTTTATTTCGCCGCTTTGTACTTTTTCGAGCAGCTCCGGGTCGTCGGAGTTTTTAATTTTTACATATCGACCAAGTGTGCCCTCTCCGACATCCGCTTCTTTTGCGAGGGCAGTGCGTACATCAATAGTATCCTCGGGTCTTAATTTAGGCCATTTGGTCGAAGGGCTGCCGCCGCATTTTAAATTTGCCTTCGCCTTCTCCCGCAATAATTTCTCCTTACACAATGCCAGTTCTATCCGCGCCGCTGCATGTAGATTCCGCCGCCCAAGCTGATTCTCGATTATCCAAATTTTCACGTCTTCTCGTGAATCAAAAGACATATCCACGACGCTAAATTCAATTTCATGCTCCGCACATATTGCGTAGCGATTCATCCCGTCCACGATAATGCCGTCCCACAGCAGTATCGCGTCATTGCATTTTTTGCCTGCGAGCATGTTTTGCTCAAGCTGCGCAAATTCCTCCGCAGAAAGCGGCGGCATTAAGGCCTTAAACTCCGCGTCGATGATAGGTGGTGTTGTCATGTTTCTCATCCTTTCAAAATGAAGTATTTGAGAACAAGAATACACATAGCCAAGTGACAAATGTTATGACATTGTCCGAGAATTTGTCACTGCACATAAAATATTCACAAAACACGCAAAAACACAAGCTACACGGAATAAAAACCCATATACTTTACATTTATAGCCAAATTCGTGACAAATTCCAATAATATGTCCAAATACGGTATTTGCGTAATTATTACAATAACATTAAACTATCTTAGCACTCACTCGTAACGAGTGCTAATAAAAGGAGGTAAAACATGAAGCTAAAACCATTATGCGACCGCGTTGTTATCAAGCAGCTCGAAGCCGAAGAAACAACCAAATCGGGCATTGTTCTTCCCGGTACAGCACAGGAAAAACCACAACAGGCAGAAGTAGTATCCGTAGGCCCGGGCGGCGTAGTAGACGGCAAAGAAATTAAAATGGAAGTAAAACCCGGTGACAGAGTAATCTATTCAAAATACGCAGGCACAGAAGTTAAGCTTGGCGCAAACGACGAGTTTATAATCGTCCGCCAAAGCGATATTCTTGCAATCGTTGAATAACGATTACAAGGCAAACACATTCGCGCAGCAAATGTGTGAGATATTCTAATATGATACTGGAGGTATTAAAGAAATGGCAAAGCAAATTAAATATGCGATAGACGCACGCACAATCCTGGAGGCAGGCGTAAACAAGCTCGCTGACACAGTAAACATCACCCTCGGCCCAAAAGGCCGCAACGTAGTGCTGGACAAAAAGTACGGCACACCGCTAATCACAAACGACGGCGTAACAATCGCCAAAGAAATCGAACTGGAATGCCCCTTCGAAAACATGGGAGCGCAGCTCGTTAAAGAAGTAGCAACAAAAACAAACGACGTAGCAGGCGACGGAACAACCACCGCAATCGTCCTTGCCCAAGCCATGGTACGCGAAGGCCTAAAAAACATCGCAGCAGGCGCAAACCCCATCATTTTGCGCAACGGAATGCAAAAAGCCACCGACGCGGCAGTAGAAGCCATCCAAGGCATGAGCCAAAAAATTGACGGCAAAAACCACATCGCAAAGGTTGCGGCCATCTCCGCAGGCAACAAAGAAGTAGGCGACATGATAGCCGAGGCCATGGACAAGGTATCCAGCGACGGCGTTATCACCGTAGAAGAATCCAAAACCATGTTCACAGAGCTTGAACTCGTAGAAGGTATGCAATTCGACCGCGGCTATCTTTCCGCGTATATGTGTACAGACATGGAAAAAATGATTGCAAACATCGACAATCCTTACATTTTAATCACCGACAAAAAAATCTCGACCGTAGCGGAAATCCTTCCCCTGCTCGAGCAAATAGTACAAATGGGCGCGAAGCTCCTAATCATAGCAGAAGACGTAGAAGGCGAAGCCCTCACCACCCTCGTACTAAACAAGCTGCGCGGCGTATTTAACGTAGCCGCCGTAAAAGCCCCGGGCTTCGGAGACCGCCGCAAAGCAATGCTCGAAGACATTGCAATCCTAACAGGCGGCAAAGTAATCTCCTCAGAAGTAGGCCTCGAGCTAAAAGAAGCCTCCATCGAAGACCTCGGCCGCGCAAAAGCCGTTAAAATCGAAAAAGAAAACACAATAATCATAGACGGCGCAGGAGAAAAATCCGAAATAGACGCCCGCGTAGGCCAAATCAAATCCCAAATCGAAGAAACAACATCCGAGTTTGACAAAGAAAAACTGCAAGAACGCCTTGCAAAAATGGCGGGCGGCGTAGCAGTAATAAAAGTAGGCGCACCCACCGAAACCGAGCTAAAAGAGAAAAAACTCCGCATGGAAGACGCCCTAGCCGCCACCCGCGCAGCAGTAGAAGAAGGCATAATCTGCGGCGGCGGAAGCGCATTCATCCACTCATTGCCCGCGACAAAAGCAGTAGCCGACAAGCTAACAGGCGACGAAAAAACAGGCGCGGAAATCGTACTAAAATCTCTCGAATCCCCCGTTCGTCAAATCGTAAACAACGCAGGCTTGGAAGGCGCAGTAGTAGTAAACGCCATGAAAGAAAAAGAAAAAGGCATAGGCTTCGACGCCCTAACAGAAACCTTCGTAAACATGGTACAGGCGGGCATAATCGACCCCACAAAAGTAACCCGCACAGCCCTACAAAACGCAACAAGCGTAGCAGCCACCCTCCTCACAACAGAAGCCGTAGTAACCGACATCAAAGAACCCGAACCCCCAATGATGCCCCCCGGCGGCGGCGGTATGGGAATGATGTAATACCCAAGAAAAAGATAACCGGCACCGTTTATAAAAACGATGCCGGTTATTTTTTTTATAGGCTCTGTTTCGAGCTATTCGGCTTTAGGATAAACAGAAACTTGCTTCTTATCTCTGCCTTTTCTTTCGAAGCGAACTATGCCGTCTACTAGGGCGAAGAGATTGTCGTTTGAGCCGCGGCCTACGTTGTTGCCGGGGTGGATTTTTGTGCCGTTTTGGGTGTATAGGATGTTGCCGGCCAGGACAAATTGGCCATCGGCGCGTTTTGCGCCCAGGCGTTTTGCGTTTGAGTCGCGTCCGTTTTTGGTAGAGCCTACGCCTTTTTTGTGGGCGAAGAATGATAGGTTTAGGGTTATCATTTTTTTATCTCCTTAATTTCGATTTCTGTGGGGTATTCGGCTTTCGCGCTGGTTAGGCCAAGTGACATGGCTTCCAGCAAAATATTAATACCCTCGGTTGTGGTGTTGGGGTTTGTTAGGGAAAATGTCAGATATCCGCCGTTTTCGTTGTAGTCGCATGTAAAGTTGTCGCGGGTTAGCTTTTCTATGCTGTTTACGGTGTTTAGCACCAGCATGGATACGGCTGCGCATACTATACTGTCGCCGTGGTTTGCTACGGTAAAGCTTATTATCTTCCCATGTGTACCCCTGATTATTTTAATGTCAATCACTTTTCGTTAATTTTTTCGATTTTAACGCGTGTGAAGGGTTGGCGATGGCCTTTTTTCTTATGAAAGCCTTTTTTTGATTTGTGCTTGTAGATGATTACTTTTTTGGCTTTGCCGTCGCCCATTACTTCTGCTACTACGCTTGCGCCTTTGATGTGCGGTTTTCCGATAACCGTTGTCTTGTCGTCGAAAAGCCCCAGCACGCGGTCAAATGTAAATTTGTCGCCTGCGTTTGCGCCCAGTAATTCTACGGTGATTTCGTCACCTGCTTTAACCTTGTACTGCTTTCCGCCTGTTTCGATGATAGCGTACATGTTACACCTCCTTAGATTTTTTTGGAAGTACACGCCGGGTTAGGCAAGGGATTTCCTTTTAAAAGCCTAAAGCCGTGCGGTTACAACAACGGATAATCTAACATACTATTACCAAGTTGTAAATGAAAAATTTTTTCAAAACGCAACCGACGATAATTTATCGTCGGTTGAATTTTTCAATTTTAAAAAATTTGACATTTCTCGGCTGCTGTGATAAATTACCTCCCGAAAGCAGAAGTGCCACTTCTCACCCCAGCCTGCGTTTTTTCAAAAGCTGTGCTTTTGAAAAAATTGCTTTAAGCGACGGGTTGTACATTTCCTCAGGTACGAGCAGGCTCGTACGGGCGGAGGTTTGTTTGAGAATTTGGCGGGCTTTTGCAGTCTGCTTTTTTAGTGTTCAAAAGTTGTTAAAGAAAAAGGAGTGAATTGGCATTACAGACTTAATGATTAACGAACAAATCAGGGACAAGGAAGTACGTCTCATTGATACGGACGGCGCGCAAATGGGAATAGTAGCAGGCCGTGAAGCACAAAGAATCGCAGACGAAAAGCGTCTGGACCTTGTTAAGATTTCGCCCACGGCAAAACCGCCCGTGTGTAAAATCATGGACTACAGCAAGTTCCGGTTTGAGCAATCCAAAAAAGAAAAAGAAGCAAGAAAAAAACAACGCACGATTGACATTAAAGAAATCCGTCTTTCGCCAAACATTGACACACATGATATAAATGTAAAATTACGCAAAGCCATAGAGTTTTTAAAGGACGGGGACAAGGTTAAAATCTCCGTACGTTTCCGTGGGCGCGAGCTTGGCCGCACGGAGGTAGCGCATGTGATTTTAAACGACCTCGCACAAAAACTCGCAGACTATGGCAACGTAGAAAAGCCCCCAAAAATGGAGGCACGCACCATGGCAATGTTTATGGCCCCAAAACCACAGCTTGTGGAAAAGGCCGAAAAAACTGAAGGAGCTGAAAGTAATGCCTAAGCAAAAAACAAAAAAAGCCGCGGCAAAGCGGTTTAAAGTAACGGGTACAGGCAAGTTTAAGCACCCGAAAGCAAACAAAGGACACATTCTTACAAAAAAATCTCCCAAGCGTAAAATGGGACTCAGAAAAATGGGAATGGTAGACAAAACAAACGAAGCCGCCGTACGCGCAATGCTTCCGTACGCATAAAATAAGAATGGAGTGAACACAATATGGCAAGGATAAAAGGCGCGATACACGCCAGAAAAAGACATAAAAAAACATTAAAGCTCGCCAGCGGATATTTTGGCGCACGCAGCACGCAGTACCGTGCGGCAAAGCAAGCGGTAATGAAAGCAATGGCGCACGCATTTGCAGGGCGCAAACAAACAAAACGCGAATATCGCCGTTTATGGATTACACGCATAAACGCCGCCGCACGCGAATGCGGGCTTAGCTACAGCCGCTTTATGAGCGGGCTAAAAAAGGCCGGGGTTGACATAAACCGAAAAATACTCGCGGAGATGGCGATTAACGATTCCGCCGCATTCAAAGAACTGGCAAAAATGGTAATGTAATTCCTTCGGGGGGAGATTGAAATTTCAATCTTCCCTTTTTTGTATATTTCGCACTGATTTTACAAATAATAAAAGAAGCAAATTCATGCAAAAAATATTTTATCCGCGCACAGCGCGGCCCCGGGGGCAAAGCCCCTACCTAATAGGAGGAATAGATTTGAAAGCAACCGGCATAGTCAGAAGGATAGACGACCTGGGACGCGTCGTTATCCCAAAAGAAATACGCAGAACACTAAGAATACGCGAGGGCGACCCCTTAGAAATTTTTACGGACCGCGAGGGCGAGATTATCCTGAAAAAATATTCACCAATAGGCGAACTGGGTACCTTCGCAAAGGAATACGCGGAAACGCTTTCGCAAACATCCGGCCACATCACCTGTATTGTGGACAAGGACCAAATAATTGCAGTTTCCGGCGGCGCGAAAAAGGAATTTTTAGACAAAAACATCTCCAATGCCCTGGAACGCACAATAAACCAGCGCAACACCCACACAGCCACCCGCACCGACGCTTCTTTTGTCCCGATACTTGACGAAGACAACACAAGCATTTACAGTAACCAGTATATCGCACCCATCATCGCAGAGGGCGACGTGCTTGGCGCGGTAGTCCTGCTGTCACCCGACAAAAAAATGGGCGAAGTAGAAAGCAAACTTGCTGTAAATGCGGCTAGTTTTCTTGGGCGTCAGATGGAACAGTGATTTTTAAAACCTTGGGGTGCTACCCCAAACCCCGCAAGCCTTTGAAAAGACTTGACCCAAACTTTTACGTTTGCGGGGTACATATTAGCGAGGGGATAGAATATGACGGAATTGTTAAGTATTATGGATACGTTGCTTGGGGAGGGTGGATGTCCTTGGGATAGGGAGCAGACGCATTTTAGTATTTTGCCTAATATGATGGAGGAATGCGGGGAGGCTGTGGAGGCGATAAAATCCGGAGATATCGAGGCTATGCGTGAAGAACTCGGAGATGTATTGTTGCAGGTGGTTTTTCATGCTAAGATTGCGGAGAAGGCGGGGCATTTTAATTTTGATGATATCGTCGCTACGCTTTCTAAAAAATTGGTTGACAGGCACACACATGTTTTTGGCGCGGACAAAGCGGAGACCGGCGAAGACGCCATGAAATTATGGAAGGCAAACAAGCAAAAAAAGGGGTAAATATGACAAAAGTATTATGCAAAATGAAGAGTTAGTACAGTTTATGAATATTTTAGACATAAATACTTAATTTTCCTTGACAAATCACGCCACAGCGTTTATAAATACGTTCAGTAAAGTTAATTCCGCTAGAGTAGACAAATGGCGGCTTAAATCTAAAGGAGGATTTGCAAAATGAACAAAACAGAACTTATCGCGGCAGTTGCAGGAGAAGCTGATTTGACAAAGAAGGATGCAGAAAAGTTTCTTTCGGCTTTTGAAAGTGTAGTTACCAAAGCATTGGTAGCAGACAAAAAGGTTCAGCTCGTTGGTTTTATGACAATTGACGTAGTTGCTCGTGCAGAGCGCGAAGGCCGCAACCCACAAACAGGCCAAGCTATGAAAATAGCTGCTTCAAAATCACCAAGATTCAAATGCGGCAAAAAACTTAAAGACGCTGTAAACGGTAAATAATACAATATTACAATTTAGTTGCGCAGGGTAAAAAACCTTGCGCAACTTTTTTTTTTGCTCTATTATACGCGTACTCTACATATTTCTACAGAAATCGGGGGAATGCGGCATGAAAAAACTGGTGACAATCTTAATTTTGGCAGCGGTTTTTTTAATGCCTTCCTTTGCGTATGCAAATGGGGATATACGGCTCGTTATTGACGGTAGCGAAATGCAAAATTTGTCCACTCCGCCTATTATTGTCGGTGAGCGGACGCTTGTGCCTGCCCGTGATGTTTTTGAGCGTGTGGGTGGTATCGTTGGTTGGCATAGCGGCCATCGGCAGGTGTCACTCTTTTTTGGCGACGATGTGATTGTACTTACAATTGATGAACGGACTGCGCAGCTTAACGGCAACTTAATCCAAATGGACGTGCCTCCCATCATTTATAATGACAGCACCATGATACCGCTTCGTTTTCCTGCGGAGGTTTTTGGCTTTGACGTAGACTGGCTCGCGGAAGAAAGCATTGCTATTGTAAATTCGCCCGGAAACGGTAATGGGAACGGAAACAACGGTAATGGCGATAGCTTAGGCGATATTAGCGATATCCCGATTATTTCGCTACCGCCGGTAGAAGAGCCGGAAATTCCCCTACCCCCTGCTGATGATGTGCTTAGCGAATCAAACAAAGAGGAGCTGCCTTGGGACGGAACTGCCGACAGTGACGAGCTTCCGCCGCCGGGTGCTGCTGTTTTGCAGGGTAGTGGCGCATTGGCGCGGGATGTTTCTACATCTGCGATTGTTACCGTTGCGCACCCGCAGACTACTATTACCGCTTTGCGTACGCCTGCCGAAACGGGTACTGCCGCTTTTGTGGCGGTGGCGACTTTACCGATTTCGGAGGTGCAGTATTTCCTTTTGCCGGATAATCGGCTTGTGGTGGATATACACAATGCGGTTTCCATGATTTCGGGAGATTTTACCGCGACTGCAAATGTGCCTGTTAATGGGGTGCGGGCGGCGCAGTTTTCTCAGGAGCCGCGTGTTACTCGAATTGTATTTGAAGTAGTTGGCGCGGCGGAATATAGTATTACGCTTTCTGCCGATAGGATGCTGCTTACGGTTTCGTTTTCGCAAAATCGGATTACGGGGGTGTTTGCGCAGTCCGACGCAAATACTGTTTCGGATTCCTTGTTTATCCAAGGCGATGTTTTGCCTGCGATTAATATTTCTACTGAGGGCTTCCCGCACTTTTTGACCATTAATATTGATAATGCGGATATGACTGCTGTAGGCGGAGCTTTTAACGGCGGGAATTTTGCTTCGCATTTTTCTACCGGGCAACGGGCAGACGGCTCGGCCTATGTACGGGTTTATGTGCATGGTGATTGGCCTTCGTTTAGTACCGCGCATAGCGACAACTCCGTCGCGCTTGTGCTGCACCGCGGGGTGTCGGGCGTACGGTATGATTCTGTTAACCGCGAGCTGCGGATTTCTCGGCAGTTTAGTATGGATATTTCGCAGGTACAGCAGATTAACGAGTATTTACGTCTTCAGCATACCTTTGTGCTTCCGCCGCAGGCGCATGTGCTTGGGCGTGGCGAAATCAGCCTGTTGGACGGTTTTGTAAACTCTGTTTCGCTTACACCGGACGTTTTTGGCAATATCCATTTAACCTTTAACACTGCCCGCGTTTTAAATTTCTCCATCCACGAAGAAGCCGAATATTTTGTAATACGGGCGCATTTACCGCGTGATGTTTCGCCGTTTATTGTGGTAATCGACCCCGGACATGGCGGCTCCGACCCGGGCACGCACCACAACGGCATTCTTGAAAAGGATTTTGTGCTTATGCTTTCTCATAAGGTAATGCAGCTTTTGGACGCCGACCCGTTTATACAGGCGTTTATGACGCGGCGCGACGATACTTTTGTTTCGCTCTTAAACCGTGCGGAGTTTGCCAATGATTTGGACGCGGATTTGTTTATTTCTGTTCATCTTAACGCGGCGGAAAAAAGCCCCGGTGTGATAAACCCCGCAGTACACGGCATAGAAACATGGTACGCCAATGCAGAAAGCCGAAGCCTGGCCAATATAATGCAGCGACAAAAAATACAGCATACAAATGCGCATAGCAGAGGGCTTCGCAGCGGCCCTAATCTTGTGGTACTGCGCGAGGCAAATATGCCTGCGGTGCTTTTGGAACTTGGATTTATCACAAGCCCCGACGAGGCCGCCAGGTTACTTGGTACACAATATCAGTGGCAGCTTGCGCACGCCATCTACCGTGGCATTGCAGAGGCGTTAGGCGTGGCGTAATACGGGCAGTCGGTTTGTGAGTAAGTAGATTGTGTTGTTTGCGCGGGCAATGATTGCAGGGTGCATTTGCCCTCGTGTTGATACATGCATTTATGCGTACAGTTAATGTCCATTTGCTTCCCTCCTCATTTCATATAAAGACGCATTTTTTATTGTGCGTCTTTTATTATGCGCAGGTGTTTGAAATAAAATTTGCTTAGAATATGTAAAATTGTTACAATGCGATTACACAAGTGGGAGGTTATATATGGAAGCAGCAATTTATACCAGAGGCGAAGAACGCTTTAACATGATTTCGCATATAGTCGGCGGTGGTCTTGGATTAATCGCGCTTTTGTTTTGCGTGATAATCGCGGCGTACAATCATAATATGATGGGCGTTTTGAGCGGTTTAATTTACGGATTTTGCGTAATTTTGCTTTTTACGATGTCCAGCATTTATCACGGGCTTGGTATTGGCAAGCCTAAGCGGGTTTTCCGTGTCCTCGACCATTGCACGATTTATCTATTAATCGCGGGTACGTACACGCCCATTGTTTTAACAGAATTTAGAAATGTATATCCCGTAGACGCATGGGTGATGTTTGGGCTGATATGGGGCTTCGCGTTCCTTGGGCTAACGCTAACAGCCATAGACCGCGCCCGCTTTAAATATTTTTCGCTGGCATGTTATCTCGGCATGGGCTGGATGGCTATTTTTCGCATAAACCGCTTAGTATATGTACTTGGCGCACCGTTTTTTATCCTAATTCTAATCGGCGGCGCGCTGTATACTCTTGGCGTTTTGTTCTATGTGGTTGGTAAAAAGAAAAAATATATGCATTCGGTTTTCCATTTGTTTGTAAATGCGGCTTCTATTTTGCATTCTGTGGCGATTGCTACTTTTGTTATGCCGCTTTAAAAGGGGTTTCTTCTTATTCCTATTTCGCCGTCACGCATTACCTTCATTATAAATGAAATCGGAATGCCCGTGCGACGCTCCAGCTCCATCGCATTTATGCCTTTGTTGTCGCGGATAAGGTCGCGAATATGCTGTACCTGTGCTTCGCGCTGGCTTGTGCAGGCGGGGCAGTAGTCTGTAGGCCCTTCGTCTACCTCGTAGAATTCTTTACATCTGGGGCAACGGACTTTGGGTATTTCTTGTGGCCCTTCAAATGCGGCTTCGATATCGGTTTTATTCATAATTAATCCCCTCCATAATATACATGTAAACCCGCGCCCACGTGGTATATCTTGTTGCCGATATGGATTTCGGCGGGGCTTGGAGTTTGTATATTGTATTGTACAACATTATTTACATATTGCCAATTTGAAATTATCGTACCGTGACGAGTTTTTACCCGGGCGTTTAGCCATGGCAGGCGCGGGTCGGGTTTGGGCGCGATTTTTATGCGAGAATAACCCGGCGCGGCCATGGTAATGCCCGCCGCTACGGTGTACACCCAGTCGGCAACCGCGCCGTAAGCGTAGTGGTTAAATGAGTTCATGTTTGCGGTTTGAAACGAGCCGTCGGGCTTTATGCTGTCCCAGCGTTCCCATATGGTGGTCGCGCCTTTTGTGACGGGGTATAGCCACGATGGGTATTCTTCTCGCAGAAGAAGGGTATATGCCAAGTCGGTGTATCCGTGACTGCTCAGAACATGGAGAATATACGGCGTACCGACAAAGCCTGTTTTTAGGCAGTTGCCGTCGGCGGCGATTTTTTTTGCGAGTGCGTCGGCTACTTTTTGCGGGTGGTTTGTGAGGTTAAAGTGCAGCGCGAGAATGTATTCCGTTTGCGTACGGTAGTCGCCTTCGTATTTTTTTATAAATTTTTCGGCCACATTTTTGTACAATTTTTTATAGGAAGAAACATCACACCCCAGCACCTTGCCCGCTTTTACCACAAGCGACGCCGAATGCGCATAAAACGCCGACGCCAAAAAATCATGCCGCGTAGCCCCCCTACGAATATCGGGGTTAACCTCCGGGGAGGGAAGCTCCAGCGAAAGCCAGTCGCCAAAATGCGTTCCGCCTGTCCACTCATGCTCGTCCTTTGTGGTGGTTGTTATGAAATCCACCCACCTGCACATGCTATCGAATTGATTTTGCAGAATAGTTTTGTCGCCGTAGGCAAGGTAAAGCTCCCACGGACATATTGTAGCGGCGTCGCCCCATGCGGCACTGCCTCCCCTACTTTGCTGCGTATCGGGTACAACATGCGGGATTAGGCCATTTTCGGTTTGTGCTATGGCGACGTCGACAAGCCATTTTGTAAAGAATTTTTCCACGTTGTAGTACAACGCCGCGGTTTTTATAAAAACCTGCGCGTCGCCCGTCCAGCCCAAGCGTTCGTCGCGCTGCGGACAGTCCGTTGGCACGTCGAGAAAGTTGCCCTTCTGCCCCCATGCCACATTTTCGAAGAAGCGGTTTAGAAGCGGACTTGCGCAGGTGAGCCAACCTGTCCGCTCCATATCGGAATATACGGCTATTGCCGTGGTATTTTGCAAGGTCGCGCCCTCTACTTTAATATATCTAAAGCCGTAGAATGTAAATTTTGGCTTGTAAGTTTGCATACCTGCCTTGCAGATGTAATGAAGCTCCGACTTTGCGGTACGGTAGTTTTCTGTATAGAAGTTACCCTCGGCGTCCAACACCTCCGCGAAGGAAATTTTTATTTCCGTACCGGCCTGCGTGGTCTCGGGCAGAGTGAACTCAATATACCCCGTGATGTTTTGCCCAAAGTCTATTACACTTTCGCCCTTTGGGGTGTTTATTTTTGCGAGGGGTTGGATTTTTTCCATCTCATGGATTTCTTCGCCTTGTTGGGGGATTAATGTTAAGCTTGGCGTGAGGTAGATTTCTACAGGCTCGGGATTTTGGGGGCTTGTTGTGACGCGGGCGTCGTAGATTTCGCCGTCGTAGATTTCGCTGAAGCGCACGGGGCTTTCGGATACCTGCCATGTTTCATCTGTTTCTATTGTGGTTGTGGTTGTTTTTATCATGGCGGTTAGTGCAGGAGGGAGGATTAGGCGCGGGTCGGGGAAACCTTGGGCGTCTTCTTCGCGCCAGCCCGCCAGCGGTGAGCGATACCAGCCTTTGCCTACGGTTATCTCCAGCGTATTTTCTTCCTTTAGCAAATGAGAAATGTCGTATGACTGAAATTGCAAACGCCCACCGCCACCGCGTGATAACAAGGCTTCTGTCCAGCCGGGCGCAAGCACATAATCGCTTACTCGCTTCCCGTTTAACATAGCCTCATAGCATCCCAACGCGGTAACTAAAAGCGTTGCCTTCTCCCCAACTGCGGAGAATTTTTTTGTGTACACAGGACATACATCCGTAAAATCCCGTACGGGCTTTATCCATTTTGCAAATGCTTTCATGCTCTGCCCCCTAGCGAAATTTTTCCTTATTATGGCAGCACACCAGCGACGCAACCGTAAGCCCACGCGTAAACGGCGAAATCGTACCCATCAGCCCTGCACGGGAGTAGATACCTTGGAGCTTGCCGTTGTATACGAAAAGGCCTGTTATGTTATTGTACATTTTAAATTGCGGGCAGGGGCTTTCTGTAAAGTCGAGGTTTTCGGTTTGGTATGGCGGACAAAATTGCTGTAGCAGATAGCCTGTGTCTATGGTGTCGCGGACAGCTTTTTCCCAGCTTTGCGGGGTTTCGTCTACTCCTGCAAACACACCTCGTGAGCCGTAGAGGTCTTCGGGTTTGATAATCCAAGCGTCCTTATTGGTCAGCACTTCCGACAGGTCAAATTTTCCGCTTTCCAGCGGAAGGGTCTCGGGGATGTGGCGCAGTACATATTCTCGTTCGGCTTCGGATAAAAAGGAAAGGGTCTCCGACATTCGCAGGATTTTAAACACAGCTTTATTGTGTATTATCTGCGTGCGAAAATGCCCGACTATACAAACGGCATTATCGCGGGCGGCTTGCAAAAATGGCTGCACATCGTCCTTAAAGCGAATTACGTCGCATGTGACGGCGCGGCGATATACCGCGTCAATTTTTAGGCCATTTTGATGAAGGATTCCGTTTTGATATTCCAAATCACGCATATCGTATATTTTAGTGTCGTATCCCGCTCTTTCGAAGGCCTTTTTAAACTCTATAAACTCGTTGGGGATTGTGCCGTTTTCCATGATATCCACAATGGCTATGCGTGGAACGTCCACCTTTTTATTGTACTTCGAATATATATCCCCAAACTCATGCACCCAAGAATCAAAAAACTCAAAGCCCAGCAGCTCCCGCTGTCTTGTAAATTCGATAAAAGCGTCGCTGTTGCGTATGGCGTTATTGATTTCGCGGTCTTCGTTCATCGCGCTTGCGCCGTCGGCATTAAATTCGCAAAATTTGAACGAGAAATCGTCCTCGTCAAAAAAAATATCCAGCCGCGCAATGGGTAAAAGACGCGGATATCCCGCCTCTGTGAGAATCAACTCCTCCAGCTCCTTATCAAACGGAAAAAGCCTGCGATACTCCGCGTCGGACAAATACCGCTCTATTACCTTGTCCAAAATTACACAAATCTCACCCGCAGCTTTTTGCAAAAACTCATACGCCTCACGGCTGAATATTTTCGGCATATATAAGCACGCCACCGGCTCGCCACGGTATATCGCCGTGGAGTTTTCCATGTATCTTGCGGCCGCGTTGCCGTCTTTTATATTTTCTTCCCAACGCTCGCGGATTATTTGTGCATATGCGTTCATAGCTTCACCTCTTACGTTATTGTCATATTTTGCTATTATAATATATTATTGAAAAAATGAAAGGTTGTTTTTTGTAATGCTGTTGACATATTTCTGTAAAAAATGTTAAGTTGTTTTTATTAAAATCAATTTTGAAAGGTGCGTAAAAAATGAAGAACATGAAGCTAAAGAGCAAGATACTACTACCTGTAGCACTGTTAATTACGGTTTTAGTAGCGGTTGTTTTACTTATCGCAATGTTGCAAATGAGGTCGCTAAGCGATTACCTTGTAAACGAACGCATAGAATCCGCCGCACATGGCGTGCGTTACTATTTGAGCGACGTTAGCCGACAGGTAATCCAAGTAGGTATCGACATCGCAAACGACCCCAGGATGGGTCCGGCAGTAGCAACAGGCAATTTTAACGAAATCCTGCGCGTAAGCAATCAATTAGTCGCGGAGTTTGGCATTACGTACATTACGGTAATCGATACCAAGGGTATAGGGCTTGCTCGTACAGACGAGCCTGCCCGATACGGTGACCCTATGACAAACCGTGCGTTGCTAAACGCGCTGGATGGTGCGATTTCTGTAGCATATACCGCTTCCGGCATACGCCGGATACCTGTACGCGCTTCCGTACCTGTTTATCACAATGGAGAAATCATCGGCGCGATGGTAGCAGGTTTCGCGCTGGATACACCAAAAGCAGCACAGCAGCTGGCAGAAAGATACAATGCCGCCGTTACGATTTTTGTAGACGACGAAAGGGTAGCTTCTACCATGTACGACGAAAGAGGCGTAAGCGTGGTAGGCACAAGGATGGAAAATCCCGAAATCCTACGCACAGTTTTCCAAGAAAGACGCGAATTCATGGAAGAAGTAGTGCTTTTTGGCAGAAGCTACAGTACTTTCTATATGCCGCTTATCGACCCGTACGGCAATGACCTCGGTACGGTTTTACTTGCACTGCCGCTGGACGATATTAATGCCGAAATAACTGCAACCACCCTTATTGCAATTGCAGTAGGTATCGTTGGCTTGATTATTGCACTTGTTATTTTGTTTTTTATCATCGGCAACATTATTTCGCCAATTAAAGGCCTTGTTGGTCTAGTTAAGGATGTTTCCGGCGGGCGTCTTAATGTTAACGTGGATAGAGCAAAAATCTCCCGCGACGAAATTGGCGAGCTTAGCCTGGACGTGCTTAACCTCGTAGACGTTATCAAAAATATCGTAGACGACCTCGACGAAACTTATAAACAATATATCGAAGTAGGCAATATAAAATTCCAAATGGATGCGGATAAGTACAATAATTCCTTCCAAGACGTAATCGTCAGCATAAACAAGCTTATTTACCAAACTGCGGACGATATCTTGGTTATGGCGGACGAGCTTAACAAAATAAGCCACGGTGACTTTAATATAAAATTGGATGAAGCCGTATGGGTGGGCGATTGGTCGATACTGCCGCAAACACTTAACAACCTATCCTCTAACCTAACAGCCGTAAGCGGCGAAATCAATGCAATGATAGAAGCCGCCGCAGTTAAAGGCGACCTTAGCTTTACCATTGACGCGTCAAGATACGAAGGCGACTGGGGCAAAATCATGAATGGGCTTAATCAAATAGCTAAGGAAGTAAACGCACCCTTTAAAGTTCTCGGTATAACCCTGGAAGAAATGAAAGCGGGCAATTTTGATTTGAAGGATATAGACAGTAAGATTTTAGCCGCGGGCATAGACCCTAACCCGTCAAGCTACAACGGCTCATTCAAACAAGCCATACTTGCCTCCGAAGACTGTGTTAACAGCACATCTTCCTATATAAATGAAATAGAAAGCATACTGTCTAAAATTTCCGGAGGCGACCTGTGCAGTACGATTAATCGTGAGTATGTAGGCTCGTTTGACTTAATTAAGATTTCTATTAATGACATCTCAACCAGCCTGCACAAAACCATGTCGGAAATCAGCTCAGCTTCCGAGCAGGTGCTTGCCGGCGCAAAGCAGATTTCTTCCAGCTCAATGGACTTGGCAAACGGTGCGCAAACACAGGCCAGCTCACTGCAAGAGCTTAACGCAAGCATAGACATGATTAACCAACAAACAGGCAAAAACGCAGAAAATGCGTCCAATGCAAACAGCCTTTCTCACAAATCCACCACAAATGCCCAAGAGGGTAACGAGTCTATGAAACAAATGCTATCGGCCATGGAGCAAATCAAAGACGCGTCCAACAATATTTCAAAAATCATACGCTCCATCCAAGACATTGCCTTCCAAACAAATCTACTGGCTCTTAACGCCGCAGTAGAAGCCGCCCGCGCAGGCGAACACGGCAAAGGCTTTGCCGTAGTAGCGGAAGAAGTCCGCAGCCTGGCCGCACGCAGCCAGTCCGCCGCCACAGAAACCACAAACCTAATCCAAGAATCCATCAACCGCGTAGAATCCGGCTCGGAAATCGCGGTAGGCACATCGGCCTCCTTGGGTACAATAGTAGAAGGCGCAAGCGAAATCTCAAGAATAATAGAACAAATTTCCAACGCCTCCAACGAACAAGCCGAAGCCATATCCCAAGTAAGCGTAGGCCTGCAACAAATCTCGCAGGTAGTACAATCCAACTCGGCCGTATCGGAAGAAACAGCCGCCGCCTCCGAGGAGCTTAACTCGCAAGCGGAATTGTTGCAGCAGCTTGTGGCATATTTTAAATTGTAATTAGTTGTTAAAAAGGGACTGTCTCGCTAACAAAAGAAGCGAGGCAGTTCCTTTTTTATGCAAAGAAGCATATATTGGTGATATAATCATTTAAGCTGAAACAATCCAAGACCATTGTATAATTAGCGTATGGCATACAGTGTAGATTTAAGAAGAAAAACAATGGACTTCATAGGCGAAGGACACACAGTAAAAGAAGCGTACGAAATTTTCAAAGTAGGCACGACAACCATTAAGGAGTGGAAGAAGTTATTAAACGAGCAGGGAACACTGGAAAAGCGACCGCTTGAACGAGAGCATAAGAAGGTTTGCCCTGTAAAGTTGAAAGCCTACATGGATGAAAATCCCGACAGCTATTTGCGTGAAACCGCCAAAGAGTTTAATTGCACAGAGCAAGCAATTTTCTACGCATTGAAGCGTTTGAAGATTACGCGTAAAAAAAACGCTTAGTTATGTGGAAAAATGTTCGGCAAAACGAGCTGAATTTGCCGAAACCATTGAAAGTTATCCACAGCACAAGCTTTATGTCGTGGATGAGTGTGGGATTGACGAATTTCTGCACAGAGAATATGCGTATTCTTTGCGAGGCAAACCTGTATCCACGAATATCAGCGGCAGGAAGTTTAGTCGAACGAATATTGTTGCCGCCAAGTGCTGTGACAAGATTATCGCGCCGCTTGCTTATAAAGGTTTAACAGACAGCACGCTTTTTGAATTTTGGTTTGAACATATGCTTTTAAAGGCTACTCCCGCATACTCTGTTTTCGTCATGGATAATGCGTCTTTTCACAGAAAAACCATATTGAGAGAATTAGCGGCCAAGGCGAACTGCGAGGTATTATTTCTTCCTCCATACTCGCCCGACTTTAATCCTATTGAAAAATTTTGGGCTTGGCTCAAACATAGACTTAGAAGCATTCTCCATTTATTCTCGAATTTCAATGATGCCATAATGGACTGCTTTCAAATTAAGTGATTGTAGTTCTCTTTCTGCAAGGCTTTATTCTTTAACTTGCAGAAGCTCCAGCGGGGGGCGGTTTGTGATTAGGATTGCGGCTATGGTTGCGCCGAGGATTGTGCCGGTGAGGTATAGTGCGGATAGGGTGATGGATTGTGGGAGGGGTAGATTCCAGTTTGGGATGGCTACGATTATGATGCCTAGTAAAAGCCCGCCTATGCAGAGGATTAGGATTTCTGAGGAAAAGGTGATTTGTGTTTTTAATTTTGTGCTGCCTAAAATGCGTTTTATGGCGGCATTTTTTGCATTTTGCAGCATCAGAAGGGCTGAGAGGCCTATTGCAATTGCGATTGAAATGCCTATCGCTACGGGGTAGAGCATTGTGAGCAGGGTGATTTGTCGCTCCATTGCGCCTACGACATTGTGCAGCTCGGAGTCGAAGAGGACGAGGGTTAGGTTTACTGTGCCTGAGTCTCTGCGGGATACTGTGCGGCGTAGTTGGTAATTTACGTGGGCGATTTCGCGGTTGTGGGTGGGGTTTATTTCGAAGGTTAGGGTGGAGTAGCTTACAGCGTCCTCGAAGATGTAAGCGAGTGCGGCTTGGGGGAGAAGGATTGCGTCTTGGAGGGCGTGGTGGGTTATGTTTCGGTTGTGGTAGCCGATTTTTTTTGTGGGTAGGTTTCTGATTAGCGGTAGGTTTTGCGGGGAGGAGTGGGGGAGGATTATGGGAATGGGGCTGCCTTGTGTAAATGTGAAGTCTGTTTCGGTAAGGCCGTCTGCAAAGATTACTTCGAAGTGGCCTATGGGGGTGTTGTCGGCTAGGATTCTTTCGCCGCCGGGTAGCTCGTCGCGTATGTTTCTGGAATGCGCTTGGGCGAAGAGCTGCATATCGCTAAACGCCAAAAGCGGCGCAAGACCGTATTGGAATGCGGCTTCTGCAAAGACATTTTGTGTGTATTGCGACGCCAGAATATAATCTGCCAAACGGTAGCTTATGATGTCGGCATTTTGCGGTGGCTCGTCAAATGGATTTAACTGTCGGATTTCTGCACGCACAATGGTGGTAGAAAAAAGACGGTCAATCTCGTTTTCTGCGCGGTAAATTGCTTCCGAAAGCCAGCCCGTTGCTACGATAAAAAAAGTCGCAGTTAAAAATGTAAGCAGCGACTTAAACGGCGAACGTACGATATGCCTAACGATAAATGTCATTGTAATCACTCTCTCCCGGTACATAAATTGCTTGTGCGGCAAAGCTCTGCGCAAGCGGCCGTGCCGCCAAGCCGCCAATAAAAACTGCGGGCAACGCGAAAAAAAGAAAGCATACAAAAAGCCGTGCCCGTACCTTCCAACGATTGCAGCCTAATGCCCACATGATATGAGCTTCTTTTCGTCGCTGGAAAATGAAAATAAATATTACAAGCCCAAAAATCGCCGCCGCCAAAACCGAAAACGCCACCACGTTAAAATTTACCGTAAGCAAAATATTTTCTGCGGTGCGCCAGAAGTTATCGGCTTCGGATTCTATTATAAACAGGCGGTAGCCTGCGCTTGTGAGTAGGGTTTCGTATTTTTGTACGAAGGGGTATTCGTCGCGAGTGTCGGATAGGGTGAAGCTGTACCATTCTTGCGGGAGGAAGTTATCCTCGTACCATGGGTAAATTGTGATTTCTGCGGGCAAAATGGATTCCGGGATGTAGGCGAAAAGAAAGAGCGTTGTGTTGTCGCGCATTGTATCCGTCGCCATTATGTGTCGCCTTCCCGGGCTTTGTTGGCAAAGAATCCGCGTTATGCTCAGCGTATGAAATGTGCCTACGATTTCTAACTCTAGCACATGTGTAATGTCTCCGACTGCGCCGTGTAGCAGTATTTCGGAAAAGCCTTTTTCTGCGACCGAGCCTGCTACATATTGCCGCGTGCTTAGGTCTACGGTGAGCATGTCGCCCGGCTCCAGGCCGCGAGCTATGGCAAATCGCCTGTGTATCATCACCACGGGGCGGGCGTTTATATAATCGTCGTGATTTATCTTTCGCCCGTCAATTATATGAAAAATCCCAAACTCGGGTTGCATAAACGGGATGGCCGTCATGTCGCGGGTGGAACGTAGCTCTATTGCGTGCTGGTTGCGGCGGATATGCTCGATTTCTGCGGCTAGGTGCGGGATGTCGGCGGCGGAGCGTGTGTACCAGATTTGGCTGTCTGCGCATAGCGGTCTCATGGAGAGAGTGTTTACTCGCGAGCCTATGCGCGGCACTTGTATGCCGTGTCGGTAATACACTCCACGCAAAAAATACCGCTCACCGATTTGCATGTTTATATCGGCGTTATGATACATAAGTAAAATTTGTCCCTCAACGGCGTGTTCCGGGAAGCCCTGTACTACTTCTTCCACCTGCAAAACAAGCCTGATAAGCGGACGGTCGGTTAGGTGTACTATGTTATTTACAACGGCATAAAAAAACGCGTCGGTGTAGCGCGTGTCGTATTCCGGGTCGCCGCTTAGCCCTATAAAGTCCGCGTTTGGGAAATCACGCATTACCCCCGCCGCTGCCCTTCGCCTGTCTTCAAAGGCGAGGTAGGGGCTTTGGCGAAGGATTTCTGCACCGCCGAATACATTGTTTTCGAGTGTCGGCTGCAAAAACCCGATTGTGCGATAGTATTGGCTTAACTCATGGATTTTTTCCACAATAATCTGCCGCTCCACCACACGCAATACAAACGCAAACGACGCAGTTGCAATCAGAAGCATTAATAATACCGTACGAAGCGGCTGGCGCAGCATGGATTTTATGAAGAGCATGATATTACCCCGTCACTCATCTTGTACACAACATCGGCCAATGCAGCGATTTCTAAATTGTGCGTTACCGTGATTACGCAGTAGTCGTTTTTATGGGCGAGTTCTCGCAGAATTTGTACCACGGCGTCGCCGTTTTCTGTGTCGAGATTGCCTGTCGGCTCGTCGGCCAAGATGATTTTTGCGCCGGTGGCCAAGGCGCGGGCTATCGCCACACGCTGCTGCTCCCCGCCCGATAAGTTTGCCGGATAGCGTTTGTGCTTCTCCTCTGAAATCCCCACGCTTTGCAAAAATTTTTTAGCGTCGGCAGCTGCGTTTGCTTTGCCCATCTCCTCTAATGGATAGCATACGTTTTCGATAGCCGTAAGAAGCGGGAATAGCTGGAACGCTTGGAATATCATAGAGATACGCTCGCGGCGGTATTGGTCGGGGTTTATGGTGGCAATATCTTTGCCGTCAATGGTAAGGCAACCGGTTTTTGGCGTGTCCAGCCCCGCCATGATGGATAGCAAGGTGGTTTTTCCGCTACCCGACGGCCCGACGATTGCATGAAACTTCCCACGCTCAAAGGTCGCGGATACGTTCTTCAACACGTCGCGGTCGGAACCTTTATAGCGGTATGTGATTCCCTCGATGTTCAACATTAAAATCTCCCCTGTCAAAGTTTGGGTCAAATATTTTTCATCGCCAGCCCCTCCAGGCTTCTCGTCTGCTTAGGCGATGTGCAAGCTCAAAGTTGCTTAGGAGATGTAATTCGCTGATATCGGGGTAGTGAAGCTGTAGGCGAAGAAGCAAAATATCGCGCATTCCCGGCGTTATGGAGAATAATGCCGTAAAGTTTTCCCAGTCGCGCAGCCTGAATGCAAGCTCGCGGATGTCTAGGTTTTGGGTGTCGAAGTCATGGAAGTCTTCGTGCAGGCGGGTTTGCAGCTCGTTTTTTATGCGTATGTCGTGTACGGCGTTGTGTATAAGCACGCTGTCCGCTAATGTGCGGTTGTGTAAAAGTTGTATATTTTTCAGTTCCAAAAGCCGCCGCGCAAGCCCCATTGGAGCAAGGCGGTCGATGGACCTTTCCGCGCCGGGGATTACGTAAAAGCGTGAGCGGAGTTCTGCAAATTCTGCGTCGCAGTGGCCGTGATTGCGCTGTAACGTCCATGACGCAAGCTCTACGTTTGTCATTTGGGAAAAAGGCGGCAAATTATCCGCGTCCATGTAAATTACTTCAAAAATTTGTCCATGGGCGTACGCAGGGGCAAAATCGAAGCCAACAAACCCGCCGACAAAAACAATACCAATCCCAATCGCAACAAACACTGCCGTACCGCGCTTTTTTGCCTTGGACAAGATATTGGAAAACCGTAGTTTTAGCATATTTTTGCCGCCCATAAAATGCGTGGTAAGCGCGGTGCGCTCGCGTCTGCCGCCCGCCGCCATGCTTAGGATTATTTCGCTGTAAATTTTGCGCTCGTTTGTGCTAAGGCCGCCTGCGGTAAGGCTGTCGCAAATCGTCTCGACATCCTTGTTTGCCTGCCGCGCCATCAAATGGACGGCAGGGTTAAACCAATACAAGCATGTGGTAGCCACCAGTGCAAGTTTGTAAAAAAGGTCGTGCCGCATAAAATGCGTAAGCTCGTGGCGCAAAACAAGCGGCAAATCCTCAAGTTGAATCGCCTCGGAGTAGGGAAGAAGCACCGTAGGCCGCAAAAACCCAAAAAGCATGGGCGTCTTAATCCCCTTTACACGGAGCAGTCTAATCTCCCGCGTAATACCAAGCGCGATACGCTCGCGCTCGAAGATTGCCCGCACATGGGGCGAGATTTTCGGCGTACCCCAGTGCCGTATAAACCGCAGAAATACGACGTAGCCATAGACATGGAAAGCAACCGAAATAATCACCCCAAAAACCCATAAAAACCCCAAAACCGAAATCGGGGTTAGCCCTGTAAACATATGGCTTGGAAAGCTTTTGGTCAAAAAAACATCTGCGCCATCCGCTGCGGTGTCGGTGGGTGAAATTTCCGTAGCGGGGAGCGAAGGAAAAGGCATAGGCGACATAGGCGCGACGGCGGGTGCGGCAACAGGCTGCGAAAACGAAGGTATCTGCAAATCCACGGCGCGTGGCAAAAACCCCATAAGCGGCAGCCAAAGCCCAATCATCACAAAAATCCAAAGCGCGTATCGCCCGTCTGCACTGTAAACCCTGTCCAAAAGCGGCGTAACCGCCAATAAAAGCACAATGATAGGCGTAAGCAAAATCGTCGCACCTATAAAATCAGAAATCATGGTCGTCACCCGCCCTTTCGTTGATGTAGTCTTTTAGCTCGGCTATATCGCTTTCGGAGATGGCGTTGCCGTCGAAGAGTGCCGCAACAAGGCTTTTAAGCGAGTTGCCGTGCAGCTTTTCCAAGAAGGTTTTGCTTGCGTTTTCCAAGTACGTATTTTCGGAAACAAGCGGCGCGTAGATGTTGCTTTTTCCGATTCTGCGGACGGATAGGAAGCCGCGCTCTACGAGGCGGGCGAGGAGGGTGAGAACGGTGGTAGTTGCCCATTCTCGCTCGGCGGGTAGATTTTGTATTATCTCGGCGGAGGAGGACTCCGCACCTACCTTCCATACGGTTTGCATTATTTCCAGCTCCGCGTCGGGCAGTTTTGTGAGCATGTGACCATCTCCTTTTACATATGTAGAACTTGATTTGATTTTACAATCGTAGAATGTCGCTTGTCAAGCAATTTTTTAAGGCGGCTTGTGTAAGCCGCCTTATCCCGTTTAATCATCATGGTCGGGAGTCATGGAGCCGGAATGCTCGTGCAATAATTCCCATTTTTCATTATTTTTTACAAATACATCGGTGCTTGTGCCGCCGCTTTCTACATGCTCACCTTCCACATATCCGCTGTAATTGTATTGATAGGTGTAAACTCGGCATTTGTCGTCACTGTAAATCAACGTAACATCTGTCGCCCAAAATTTACTTTCTTTGACCGTATCCCAGAAGTTGTCATGGTATGCTTTAATTTGCTCAAAAGTTGCTTTCATTTGCCCCGCGTGGCAAAAAGTAGCGTTTTTGTGCAGCACCTTAGATACATGTGAAAAATCATGGGTGTTGATGGCCTCCATATATTTTTCAAATTCCTCCGTTGCGTATTTCTTCATTTTGCTCTTCCTCTCTTTTGAGTTTTGGATATATAATAAGCGTGTGCAAACAGCCTGTAAATCAGGCACTTTAATGTGCTTTTGTTACCTTGAGGAAACCGGAGGATTGTTATGGACAAAAAACTGCCGTCTTGCCCTGCGCAAATTACGTTGTCATTCATTGACAATAAGTGGAAGATGCTTATCATCGGTGAGATATTGGAAGGTGCGCACCGTTTTAGCGCGTTAAAAAAAGCATTAAACGGTATATCTCAAAAAGTATTAACACAAAATCTCCGCGCTCTGGAAGCAAACGGGCTGATATACCGAGAGGTATTTGCAGAAATCCCCCCTCGCGTAGAATACTCGCTGACAGAACTGGGCTTTAGCCTAAAGCCCGTTATTGACGCTATGATAAAGTGGGGGGATGAGTATAGGGCAGGGCGCGGAACGATTACATGCCCAAACTGCGGAGAAATCACAAAAGACGAAGTCTCGGTATATAATGACAGGTTACGCAAGCCAACTTTTGATATTGCACCGATTGTGCCTGTTTGCAAGCGGTGTGATTGCGACGTGGCGGTCTCTGATATCTGCACCGGCGGGAATATCATCGTTTTAAACGGGACTTGTGGGAGTGGTAAAACCACGATTGCAGGGATTCTTGCGGAAAGGGGTTTTTATGTAATGGATGGTGACTGCGTGAGGCGTGCCGTTAAACATAAGACAGGGCGGGTAAGCGTGGATTTTCAAGACCAAGCCGTTTTTGACGAGGTCGCTTGTGAGCTGGATGTTCTTTCTGCATTTGGGGATAATTTTGTGCTGGCTCATGTTCTTATGCCGGAGGATATGTACAAATACATTGAAATTTTTAAGGCGCGTAATCTAAACTACCGATTTTTTCTCCTAAAGCCCGACTACCAAACCGCCCTAAACCGCAACCAAGCAAGAACATGTCATATTACCCCGGAGGAATGGGTTAAGCATTTCTACGACGCGCTGGACTTCGACGATAGCGTCGAGGTGATAGACAGTACCCATATGACGGCAGAGCAAACGGCGGATTACATTCTAAAAAAATGACTTCCCCCTTGCGTTTTTTTCAATAAAAAAGTATATTAATAACGCAACAATCCAAACGGAAAGGAGAGGCAAGCGCATTATGGATGAAAACAGATTTGGCGGACGCCCGCTCACTAATGACGACGACGATTACAGCTTTGATAACTACAACGAAGAGACCTACGAAAGCTACGATTACGACAGTTTTGACAACTACACAGACAGTGATGGCTACAGCCTTACGCGTGACGACGATGACGACATGCCGTTGACCTCCTCCCGTTATGATACCGCGCCGCTTGTGCGCATGGGCGAAAAACCTCTCGACCGTGACGATTATTCTACGAGAAACCGACCCGCCTCCCGTAGCGAGACTATTAAGCGCGTTGCGGAAGACCAAAGAAGCGGTAATGCGCGTAAACCGGGCGTGACCCAAGTAGACCCCCGCATTGCGGCGATTAGCGGCAACCGCGAACGCCGTGGCGTATCGGGCGATACCGTTAATTTGCGTCGTGCCCGTCCTTCGGGGGGGGCAGGCTCGTCCGGCTCACGCCGCCGTGACCCGGCAGTTCCGCATGGGGAGAGACGTACGCGTTCTTCAAGGCCGCAGAAGAGGTCTAAGTTTGCTGCGTTTTATATAGTTTTGCTTATGATTGCCGTTGGCGTTTGCCTTACGGTGCTTCTTATTGTGATTCAAAATATGGATGGCGCGATGAATAATATCCCCGTTTTAGGCCGCGCCGCGCCCACGCCTTCTCCTACGCCGCCGCCTGCTGCGACTGTGGAGCAACGAGTAGATTTGCGTAGCCAAACCGCGCTTATTACGGGGATAAATCCGTTTGGAGACAGCCGCACGCTTACGCTTTTGGATATCAGCACCCGACGTACGCAGGAGTTTACCGTTTCCGACGAGGTACGCCTTCACGACCGCCTAAACCGACCGCTTACCTTCTCGGAGCTACGCTTAGGCAATATGATTGACATAGGCTACGACGCCCGCAGCCTCGACATCGCAACGATAAACGAAAGCCGCCAAGCATGGGAACGCCGTTCGCGCCCCAATGTAACCGTAGACATAGAAAGCTTCGAAATATCACTCGGCAACGAGGTTTGGAATTTTAACGCCCAGACGCTTGTGCTTCATCGTGGCGAGCCGTTTGCCATCAGCCAAATACGGCCGATTGATTCCGTTACGCTTGTGGGCTACGGGGATACGGTTTGGCTTGTGCAAATTGATGCCGCACACGGATTTTTGCAGATTAATAACGCCGATGTCGTCGCAAACGGCACGCTTATGATTGGCACAAATTTATTCTTCCAATTGGATGACATAGCAAATGACATTCAGCTTCACGAGGGTACTCACCGCGTAATGGTCGAGGGCGACAATATTGAGACCTTCATAGAAAATATCGAGATAACCGCAGGCCAAATCACGCGCCTAAACATGGGCGACGCGCAGCTTCGTGCCGCGCTGCTGCACATTGGCGTTACGCCGGAGGACGCCTCCGTTTTCGTAAACGGGGAACAAGTAACAGGCTCACCTGTGACGGTAGAATTTGGCGAAGTAGTAGTACGCGTAGAGCGCGATGGCTTCCTGCCGCAAGAACAGCAACTGGAAGTAACCGCCCCCGCAACAGGAATCAACTTCGAGCTTGTGGAAATAGTTAACGACAGCACGGTAGTAATCTTTACCCTGCCGACAAATGCGGAGATTTTCTTCAATAATATATTCATAGGCCACTCTATACTAACGCACACGGTGCAACCGGGTACTTTCGAAATAAGGGCGCGCTTGCCCGGCTACGAAAGCCCGCCATACACACTAACCGTAACGGGTGACGAGCCAAACGACATTATGCGTACGATTTTGCTTGTGCCAAGCACCGACGACCCGTTGGCTAACCTGCCACATCAGCCCGTTGACCCCCTCCCCGAAACGACACCGTTCCCTACGCTGCCGCCTGTGACACCGCTTCCGACGCTGCCCCCGGCAGACCAGCCCGGTGACGCACCCGGCAACAATGCACCCGACGCCACAAACGACACGGGCAATGTCCCATGGTGGCTGCAACCCCCCACGGGACAGTAGCCGTGTTTGACATCCCCGAAGAGATAAAAAAAATTCCAACCCGCCCCGGTGTATATATAATGCGCGACGACAGTGGCATAATATATGTAGGAAAAGCAGTAAACCTACACAATCGCGTACGTAGCTACTTCCAAAAATCGCAAAACAATCCAAAAACATTGCAGCTTGCAAAAAATATCACAAATTTCGAATACGTAGTAACCGACAACGAAAGCGAAGCGTTGATATTAGAAAACAACATGATAAAACTACATTGCCCAAAGTACAACATCCGCCTAAAGGACGACAAAGCATACCCATATATAAAAATCACAAAAGAGCGGTTGCCACGCGTCGTATACTCGCATCGCCGAGGCAAGGACAAGGCAAAATACTACGGGCCGTTTGTGTCAAAAACGCATGTCCGTGAGTTGCTCGACCTAATCCACAGGCTGTGGCCGCTTCGCCGTTGCAGTAAAATTTTCCCACGGGATTTTGAAAAAACGCGCCCATGCCTAAACCACCACATAGGCCAGTGCAAAGCTCCATGCAACCGCCTGCTAAGCGAGGAAATCTACGAAAATCACGTATCCGAAGCGGAGCAATTTATACAAGGCAAGGATACGAAGGTGTTGGAAAAACTTTCGCAAGAAATGCAATCCGCCGCAGAAGCCATGGAATACGAACGCGCCGCAGAAATACGCGACACAATAAACGCACTAAAGCTGTTAACCGACAAGCAAAAAGCAGAATCCGGCAACGAAGACCGCGACATAATAGCCCTAGCCCGCGAAAACGACGAAGCCCTAATGCAAATTTTTTTCGTGAGGGACGGCAAGCTATCGGGGCGCGAACACTACATGATGGCCGCCGCCGAAAACGAAACAAACGCCGAAATCCTTTCCGCCTTCATAAAGCAATTTTACAGCGAGGCGGCATTTATTCCAAAGGAACTGGTAATCGTAAGCCCCCCCGCCGAGCAAGAGCTAATCTCCGAATGGCTAAGCTCGTTAATAGGACGACAGGTAGCAATCACAGTCCCAAAGATAGGCGAAAAGCGCAAGCTTGCAGACCTTGCACAAACCAACGCGGAGCTAACAATGTCGCAGTTTGGAGCGCATATAAAGCGGGAAACCGAGCGCAACAAAAACGCGCTCCAAGAGCTTGCCGCCGCCCTAAACATCCACGACCTTACCCGCATAGAGGCCTACGATATTTCCAATATACAAGGCTATGAATCCGTAGGCTCGATGATAGTATTCGAAAACGGCAAGTCGAAAAACAGCGACTACAGGAAATTTAAGCTACGCGCCGTGATAGGCCCGGACGACTACGCGGGCATGGAAGAAGTCCTAACCCGCCGCTTTAAGCGATATAATGAAAACAGCGAAGGTTTTGCCAAACTGCCGAGTGTGATTTTTGTAGACGGCGGTAAGGGGCAAATCAGCGCGGTAGAAAAGGCTCTCGTGGCACAAAGCATCAGCATTCCCGTATGTGGCATGGTGAAGGACAACCGCCACCGAACTCGTGGCCTGTTGTACCAAGGCGAGGAAATAAACCTACCCCGCCACGGCGAAGGCTTCAAACTGGTAACGCGCATACAGGACGAGGTACACCGTTTCGCGCTGGAATACCACAAAAAATTACGCGCCGACAGCCAGGTTCGTTCTGTTCTCGATGAAATCCCCGGCATAGGCGCGACCCGCAGAAAAGAGCTTCTGCGCCACTTCAAAAGCATAGAGGCAATCCGCACAGCCGACATCGACGCCCTTGCCGCAGCCCCTTCCATGAACAATAAATCCGCCGCAGCGGTTTATAATTTTTTCAGAAAAGGAGATTGATGATATGGCAGTTAAATCAATCCTTGAACAAGAGTACGTTTACGAGGCCGATAACACAGGGGAGTATTGTGTAGTAAATGTTTCGCTGGACATCACGGAAATGGAAGAAATCGTAACAATAAAACCTCAACAAAACATGACTTTACCCGAGGTAGAGCGCGTTTTGCTTGGCTTCGAAGCCGACGTTTTGAATAAAATGCAGATGAAATTAAGCGGTAGCTACCCCGCCCGTTTGGACTACAAGGGCAGGGTTTTCAAAATCGCTTTTGACGACAGCCATAAAGTAAAAGGGATTGTTCCCCTGTGACGGGGCTACAGGCAAGCGGAGCGTTTAACAACCCCGGAGAGGGGTATACCGTACCGCTTTCTGCCGTAATCCAAGAATTTAAACTGGAACTTCTCACCCCCGCCATAAATGTTGAATCGCGTGAGCTTACCCGCGCAAATATCAACAGACCTGCGCTACAGCTTGCGGGTTTCTTTGATTACTTCGATACAAAACGCCTGCAAATCATTGGCATGGTAGAGCATACCTACCTGCAAAGGCTCGACGACGGCCAGCGTAAAAAAAACTTGCGCCGCATATTTCAGCACGAAATCCCCGCCATGGTAGTGTGTCGCGGGTTAGAAGTGTTTCCGGAAATGCTGGAATACGCCAACGAGTACGACGTCCCGATTTTTACAACAGAATCCGCCACCACCGATTTCATAAGCGAAATAATCCGCTGGATGAAGGTACAGCTTGCACCACGCATAACCATGCATGGTTGTCTGCTGGATATCTACGGCGTAGGCACACTAATCATAGGCGAAAGCGGCATAGGTAAAAGTGAAACCGCGCTGGAGCTTATCAAGCGCGGCCACCGCTTTATAGCTGACGACGCAGTAGAAGTACGTCGAGTATCCGCCGAAACTCTTATTGGCTCTTGTCCCGCAAATATCAGGTATTTCTTGGAGCTTCGCGGCATAGGAATTATTGACATAATGCAAATGTTTGGCGTGCAGTCCATTAAACCTACGCAAGCGATTGAGCTAATCATAAGCCTGGAGCTTTGGGAAAAAGACCGTATCTACGACAGAATAGGCCAGCCCGAGCAGTTTACGGAAGTCTTGGGCAATCAGGTAAACAGCCATTCGATTCCCATACGCCCCGGCCGCTCTCTTGCAATCCTCTGCGAATCGGCAGCCATAAACCATCGCCAAAAGAAGATGGGATACAACGCCGCCGAAGCCCTAACCGAACGCGTTATGAAAAAAGCGACCGGAGGCTTAAAAGTCCATGACACCTATTGACATCATCCGACCATTACTCGAAGAAGTGCTGATAAACGAACCAATGAGCCGCCACACATCCTTTAGGATAGGTGGCAGGGTTGATATTTTGGCGTTGCCAAAGACATCGACGGAACTGATAAATATTCGTAACACATGCAAAAAAAATAACATCCCGCTAACGGTGCTTGGCGACGGAACAAACATACTGGTTGCCGACGAAGGAATCCGCGGCGTAGTTGTACTGACAAACAAGATGAAAGCAATTGACTGCAAAGGCGAGCGCGTAACCGCCCAAGCAGGTGCACGCTTAGCCGCCGTAGCCGAAGCTGCCGCAGGTGCAAGCCTAAAAGGCCTAGCCTTCGCGTCGGGAATCCCCGGCACGGTAGGCGGCGCAATATACATGAACGCAGGAGCATACGGCTTCGAGATAAAGGATTTTTGCGAAACGGTAACATTGTACATCGACGGCGAAATCATAGTGAAATCCAACGAAGAAATGCAATTCGGCTACCGCAAAAGCTTCGCCCAAATGGCCCAAATGCTAATACTGGACGCGACCTTTAAGCTAACACAAGGCGATTCTTCGCAAATCCGCGAAGAAATGAAAGACCTAAACATGAAGCGTCGTGCTTCTCAACCACTTGAGTACCACAGCGCAGGCAGCTTTTTCAAACGCCCCGAAGGCAACTACGCAGGCAGGCTAATCGAAGAAAGCGGCCTAAAAGGTTTTTCCATAGGCGATGCCCAAGTATCCGAAAAACACGCCGGCTTCGTAATAAACAAAGGGAACGCCACAGCCAAAGACGTAATCGCCCTAATGGAACATGTAAAAAAGAAAGTCTTTAACGATTCGGGCGTAATGCTCGAACTGGAAGTACGCATCCTCGGCTAAACGTCAAAATTTTGGTCAACCTTTTTTAAAAGGTTGCAGGGTTTGGGACAGCGTCCCAAGGTTTTAAGGAGAATATATGCGCATTGTAATCGTAACAGGCATGAGCGGTGCAGGCAAAACGACCGCGCTTAAAATATTGGAGGACGCGGGTTTTCATGTTGCTGATAATATGCCCGCTCCTTTGCTTGGCGATTTTGCACGGTTTTGTTTGGGGGATGTTGGGATTACGCAGGTTGCGTTGGGTGTGGATATCCGGGGCGGTAAGATGTTTACGGATTTTTCGCTGGGGCTGCTGGAGATGGACAAGCTTGGTGTGGCTTGGAGTATTTTGTTTTTGGATTCTTCCGATGAGGTTTTGCTGAAAAGATATAAGGAGACACGGCATATGCACCCGCTGGCTAAAAATGATTTGGTGAGTGTGGGGATTCAGAAGGAGCGCGTTTTGCTGGAAGAGGTGCGCGGACGGGTCAATTATATAATGGATACGAGCGGGCTTTTGCCGAGACAGCTAAAGATTAAGATTTTGGATTTGTTTACGGAGACAGAAAATACGGGTAAATTGTTTATAAATATATTGTCGTTTGGGTTTAAGAATGGGATTCCCGAGGAGTCGGATTTGGTTTTTGATGTAAGGTTTTTGCCTAATCCGTTTTATAACAGGGAGCTAAAGCCGCTTTGTGGGCTGGATACGCCTGTGCGGGATTATGTGATGGGGCATGAGGTTAGTAAGCGGTTTATGGATAGCCTTTTTGCTATGATTAGCTTTCTTGTGCCGCATTATGTCAGTGAGGGTAAGAGCCAGTTGATTTTGAGTATCGGTTGTACGGGCGGGCGGCATAGGTCGGTCGCGCTTTCGCAGGAGCTGCATAAGGCTTTGTTGGCGCACGAAAATCCTGTTGCGATTCATCATAGGGATATTGATAGGGATTTACAAGGCGACCGGGGGTTGTCGTAAATGAATTCTTCATTTGCAACGGTGGTAAAGGAAGAGCTTGCCGATTATAAAAAAATGGACAAAAACCGTGCGTTTGTGCGTGATTGTTTTTTGGCCGGTGGGGTTGTTTCTAATCCCAGCCGCACGTATCATTTGGAGTTTTCTATGGACGAGGGCAGGGCGGATAAGCTGGTTGAAATTTTGTTGGGCTTTGGGCTTAGGCCAAAAAAATTTGCCCGAGGCGGCCAGTTTGTTGTATATTTAAAAGAGGCAGAAGAAATTGCCGATGTTTTGAAAATCGTAAGTGCGCATAAATCGCTGCTGATGTTTGAAGAAATGCGAGTGGAGAAGGCTATTGCAAACAATGTAAACCGCAAGGTAAACTTCGAAACGGCAAATTTGAACAAAACAGTGGGTGCGGCACAAATCCAGATAGAGGCGATAGAATTTATTGCACAAAGCGTGGGTCTTTCGTATTTAACCGCGTCTTTGGAAGAAATCGCACGGCTACGGCTGGAAAACGAAAACCTAAGTTTGACGGAGATAGGCGAATTAACAAACCCGCCTATCGGAAAATCGGGTGTTAATCATAGGCTCCGCAAAATTTGTAAAATCGCGGAGGCTCTGAGGCGGGAGGTGATAAGCAAATGATTGAGCGGGCAATACAAGTGGATTCTGCGTTTGAAGCGTCAGCGGCGGCAAAAGTCGTACAAGCCGCAAGCCGCTTTAAGAGCCATGTTTCGCTAGTTCACGAAGAAAAAACCGCAAATGCCAAGAGCATAATGGGTATTATTTCTTTAGACCTCCATGGTGGCTACACCGTGAAAATAGTGGCAGACGGCGAAGACGAACAGCAAGCAATTCCGGAATTAGAAAACATACTGGGTGATAAAAATAATGGATAAATTTACAGTGTTTACAAACAATTCTATAGTGGCAGAGTTTTTTGAAGAACGGGATGGCGGACCCATTGAGGTAAAATGGGTCTCCGCCCCCGCTATTGATGTACTCGCCGCAGCAAAAACCGCAGCACACCAAGGCGCGATTATTTTAAGCAATCCCATGCAGGGGGTGCGCACAACGCAGCCGCTTTTTGGGCCGTCCAGCTTTGACAGGCCTCCTGCGTCGGGGTCCGGGTCGCGTTCCGCGCCTTCGGTGCGTTCCATTAATCCGTACCTTTCTGTGCTGGCCGCGCCTGCGACCGGTATGGTTGACTTTGTTTCCGTCAAAAATATTGACGAGGCTCTTACACTTTACAAAAAAAACGCCCGTCTGCGCTTTATCGCTCATGGCGACGATATGATTAAGGCGTTTCAGGCCGCTGATATGGAGATGCTGCTTGCTACCATGACTGCTTTGGAAAAAATGGGCAACCAGCAGTAGGCAGGGCGGTTACATATGGTATGTGCCGGCACATGCTAAACGGCCTAAGGCCGGTTGGAAGGGCGTGTTTTTTTTATGGGAACCACACACGACTACTTAGAACGGTGCGATAGGCTTGCGGTAATGGGCGGGTCTTTCGACCCTATTCATAACGGGCATATTGCTGTGGCTCACGCGGTTTTGCAGAATTTTAAGCCAAGGCGCGTGCTTTTTTTGCCCTGCGGCCAGTCGCCGCTAAAACCGCCTTCTATCGACGGCGAGCATAGGTTTATGATGACGCTGTCGGCGGTTTGCCATGTACCGGAGTTTGATGTTTCTCGGATGGAAATTAACCGCGAGGGGTTTAGTTTTACCGTGGATACGATTTCGGAGCTGCGGGAGATTTGCCCGCTCGATGCCGTGATTTATTTTATCATCGGCGCAGACGCGGTTTTGGATATTTTAAAATGGCGCGGAGCGGATGAGATTTTTAAAAAGTGCGAGTTGATTGCGGTTTATCGGCCGGGTTATGAAATTGATGATGAGCATTTGCGGGATTTGCGCGGGCGGGGCGCGGTTATTCATATGCTTGAGGGGCCTAAGCTGGATGTCTCCAGCACGCAGATACGTGAGGACATGGCCGAAGGCAAGGCCGTCGGCGGGCTTGTGCCGCAGGCTGTGGAAGAATACGCAACCAAACGCGGATTGTACAGCCCAAAGCCCAGCTTTGAGCAGGCCAAGGCGATACTGGAATCGCGGCTTTCTCCCAGAAGATTTACGCATACTCTGGGCACGATTATCGAGGCGGAAAAGCTTGCGCAGCACTATGGCGCGGATGTGGAAAAAGCACGCTGGGCGGCACTTTTGCACGACTGCGCAAAGGAATACAGCGCGGACAAAAAGCGAGCCGCGTGCGCCGCATGGGGAATCATTCTCGACGAAATTTTATACGAGGACATAGACATAGCCCACAGCCTGCTGGGCGCGGAATCCGCAAAGCGCGACTACCACATACACGACAAGGAGATTTGCCAAGCCATCGCATACCATACTACGGGGCATAAAAACATGACGCTGCTGGACAAAATAATTCTTCTGGCCGACTTCATAGAGCCGTATCGTTGCGACTACCCTCCGCTGGAGGAAATGCGCAAACACGCCTACAAAGACATAAACAAAGCCCTTCTAATAGGAATGAAAGACACAATTCAGGAACTAAAGGAACGCGGAAAGCCAATTCATAAATGGAGCAAATCCGCACTGGAAACACTAAAAAATCACGCTAAACGAGGTGTTGTATGAGCGAACTTACGGCAGTAAAGGCACTACACAAGGCACTTGACACAAAATTTGCAAAGGATATTACAATCATGGAGCTTGGCGAGCTTTCACCGATTGCGGATTATTTTGTGTTGGCAACGGGCGGAAGCGCACCGCAAATTGCTTCTCTTATGCAGATTGCGGAGGAAATTCTAAAAGCGCATGGCCTGTTGCTTAAACACACCGAAGGAATGCAGTCGGGCAAGTGGGTACTCTTAGACTTCGGCTCAGTGATTGTGCATTTGTTCGATAAGGAATCACGGGAGTATTACAATCTGGAGCGTATCTGGGGCGACGCTAAAATTATCGAGCCTTAGGGTAGGGGAATAGTATTTTTTTCCATTAAAATGTCAAAACTCCAATAAAGGAGTGATGATATGGAAAATAGAAAATTTTATACGGCGTTGATAGGTGCGTGTACGTTTTCTTCTGTGCTGGGGCTTATGCTGGGGTATTTTATCTTTGGGCCTATAGGGGTATCGGCACGTACGGGTGAGCAGCCTGTTGTCGAGGAAATCCCTTATATTCACTATGCCGAGCCATATGTAAAGGCCGAGGAGCAGCCCGAGCCGTCGGAGGAAGAATCCTATAAATTTGTAGTAACCAGCAAGGACGGCGTGATAGTGGTATACCAAGGCGACAGGCTAAAAGAAACAACCCAAACCTATGTAAACGCGCTCCCGATAGAAGAGCAAGAACGACTGGCACAAGGCATACCAATATACACGGAAGAAGCACTTGTACGGATACTGGAGGACTATGGAAGTTAATAACGGCGAAAGCCGTTATTTTATTGCACGATACCTTGCAATAAACTATACCGTGTGATAATATGTATCCAATAAAGGAAATCTTTGCTCACTGATGTGGAGGGCAACCATGAATACACAACTAAAAAAAGGCACGCTGGAGCTATGCGTACTTAGTATGTTATCAAGGTCGGATATGTATGGCTTTGCGTTGGTGGGGGCGATTTCCGAGCAGATAAAAATATCGGAAGGCACAATCTACCCGCTTCTAAAGCGAATAAAGGACGAAGGCTACGTAACCACCTATCTGCAAGAATCCCAAGAAGGCCCGCCGCGCAAATACTACAGCATAACCGAAAGCGGCCGCGAGGCACAAAAAAATCTGGAAGCCGAATGGCGCAACATAGTAAACGGAATGAACAAAATATTGGAGGGAAATTAAAATGACAAAACAACAATTTCTAAGCGAGCTAAAGAAAGCCCTAAACACCGTATCGGAAGAAGTCTGCGAAGAAATTCTAAGCGACATAAGCGAGCATTTTTCCGCGGCGATAAACAACTATGCAGAATCGGTAAAGCTATCCACCACGGCAGGCAACGCAAAGCTCACCACAAACGAAACAGGAGAGCTAAGAATTTCGTCGGCGGCAGGAAACGTAAAAGCCGAAGTAACAAAAATTAACGGCGAAACAAAACTAACAAGCAGCGCAGGAAACATAGACCTAACCGCGCAAGAGGTAGCCGCCAATATAAGAATTTCAACCGCCGCAGGCTCCACAACCGTGCGCTTGCCGCGAGACGCAAACTGCAAGATAAAAGCAAAAAAACCGGTGGGCGGCTCGCTTAAAAACGAGATAACGGATAACCCGCAGTCGCCACATGTGCTAAAAATTTCGTCCGCTGTCGGCTCGATAAAAATAAAGGCTATATAAAGCGGATTAAATGAGAAACGGTCTCGGCAGAGCAAAAAATCGCGAACGCCTCATCGCGTTTTTTGCGATAGGCGAGACCGATTCTCATTTAATCCGCTATAGTAGTCGATACAAGCATGACGAAGACGACCACGCTTTAACGGCGTTTTCGACGGATATACCCTGCGATGACGCCAAAACCCAGTGTTTATGTGGGATTGAGAGGTTTATCCAAAAACATCTACCCAATAAATGCCATTTTGATAGACAATTGTGTATCAATGGGGTAGAATGTAGCCGAGGTGAGTAATATGGACTTTATAACTATCAGAGATTTTAGGAGTGCGTCTGTTTGGGATAGGCTTTCCAAGCAAGACGAGATGGTGCTAACCAACAACGGCAGGCCTGCCGCGTTAGTTTTAACCATCGCAGACGGAAATTTTGAAGAAATTTTAAGCAGCGTAAGGCAAGCAAAAGCGATGAGGGCGTTAAATTCCATGCGGATGGAAGCCGCTGAGCGCGGCTTTTTAAGCGAAGAAGAAATAGAATCAGAAATACAAGCATATCGACGCGAAAAACGAGCAAAGCGCGCATGAGGGTTGTATTGGACACAAATGTGATTGTGTCGGCGTTATGGTCTGCAAATAACAGGCTTGCGCAAATATTGGCGTTAGTGATAGATGGCTCGCTTATTCCTTGCTATGATTCCGAGATTATGCAGGAATATGTAGAAGTCCTAAACCGCCCGCACCTAGCCTTCCGTTTTGCGGAATCAAGGGTTGATAGGATTATCGAAAAAATAAAATCGGACGGGATATGTGTTGTGGTTAATCCAAGCACAATACCGCTGATAGATGAAAACGACCGCTGCTTTTATGATGTCGCAAAAGCGTGCAATGCTATTCTTATTACAGGAAATACAAAACACTATCCTACAGAGCCGTTTATTATGAACCCTGCACAATTTTTGGATTTATAAAACACCGCCACAGCCTTATGAGTGAAAGGCTATGGCGGCATTATGATATCCGCTAAAACTGTACAACATTTACGATATTGATAAGGAAGTCATACTCCTCTTTGTTGCCCTTTACCGACCGGGATACGGCTACTATACGCAGCCATTTTTCTACATAGGCGGGGGGGCTTTGCCGCAGAAGGTCTTCATACAGTATTCGCTGTCATCTGCCGACGCGTTGCCCTTGGTGACATGCGACCAGTCCGGTACATAGTGCTTTCCGTCGGGCGTGATAACATCCCGCCATCTTGTTGTCAATATGTTGTCATGGGAAGTAATAAAAAAATTTGCACCTTTTGAAGATATAATCATTTAAGTTGAAAACAATCCAAGACTATTGTATAATTAGCGTATGGCATACAGTGTAGATTTAAGAAGAAAAACAATGGACTTCATAGGCGAAGGACACACAGTAAAAGAAGCGCACGAA
>Ga0209755_10000310_pt1 | contig 92627 bp, 33 predicted proteins | sample TergutCo191P1_FD_187301 | JGI IMG/M metagenome (GOLD analysis project Ga0209755, IMG submission 187301) | Cornitermes sp. P1 segment gut microbial communities from Petit-Saut dam, French Guiana - Co191P1 (SPAdes) (version 2) | ecosystem: Host-associated > Arthropoda: Insects > Digestive system... | reverse complement strand
ATTTGCCGCACCAATTGTAGAGGAGATTTATTTTCGTGGTTTTCTGTTGCCAAGAATGAACAAGTTAGGAAAGTCTGCCCCGGCAGTAAACGCTATATTGTTTTCAATCAGTCATTTCTTTTCACCAATGGAAATTGTCACGCGGATACTCGGGCTTCTGCCACTTACTTATACGGTGTGGTTCAAGAAAAACATATATGTTGGCATGGTGACTCATTGTGTAGTTAATCTCGTGGCTATGACCTTCGCATTTTTCATATTTTAGATGAAGCAGGGTGTGACGGGGGTGCTGTTTCAAAACTTGTCATTCTGAGCGTAGCGAAGAATCTTTTTGCTAAGAAAATGCCTTACGCAAAAGATAGTGAAGCAGGGGGACGGGGGTTGCTGCTTCACTATTTATTGCTAGTCTTATGCTATGAAGCAGCTCCCCCGTCCCCTCGCTTCACCTCACCCTCTCATCCCCTTCTTTCTATAAACCAGTGCGAATAACAGTCCAAACACTGCTACATTCGCCCACATTATTGCAAAACTCTGCCATAGTGGGGTGTCGCTTGTGCCTGTTGTCAGGTAGTTTGCTACCACGTTTAGCTGCTGGGTGTGAAGCACGTGGAGAACACGCGCTACGGTTTCGTTGAACTGCGCTATCATCGGACCGAAGCCGAACACGAGTGAGACCGGCAAAACCAAGCCCGATGCGGCTGCCTGATTCCCTGCCATAACGCCGAAGATTGCGCCCAAAACTATTGACCCTGCTACACTTGACATCATCGCCGCTGTGAAAATCCAAAAATCAGCACCGCCAAACTCACCAATAAAGCTAAATGCCACCGATGTAAAAAAGCTGACAAAAAATACCACACCGCTGACACCGAGCAAATACGAGCCCGGCTTCACGCCCGCCATCATCAGAAATCGCAGGCTTTTTTTGTCCATGTCCTCCGAAATTATGCTGGTGATAACTGTAATCAGCCCCATGCCTGCAAAAATGGTCGCCTGCATTGTCACCATGTTAGGCATATTTGCTGTCATCGCCGCCAATATCTCTTCAGGGACTCCTTCAAAATCTGTAACTATCATGATGCTCATCACAAAGGCAAGCAGCGGGAATATAATAAATTGTATCAATTGTGCCGGGTTTTTAAGTGTATCTTTAAGTTGTTTTTTGAAAATAGCTTTTACGTTTCTCATGCCAACCCACCTCCTGTTAGCTGTACGAACACACTTTCCAAATCATACATCGTCTTGACCGCGTTGTGTTTTTCGCAAATCTCTTTGGGTGCTCCCTGCTCTATTATCGCGCCGTCAAACAGCATTACAATGCGGTCGCACAGATATGTCGCTTCCTCCATGTTGTGCGTTGTCAGGAAAACCGTGCTGCCTGAGTCGCGGAGTTCTTTTATGAGCTGATAAATACCCCTTGCGGTCACAGGGTCGAGTGCGCTGGTTGGCTCGTCAAGAAACAGGATTTTCGGCGCATGCAAAACCGCCCTCGCCAAAACCAAACGCTGCCGCATTCCCCGTGAAAGCTTTTTCACGACGGTTTTTTTCGCATCGCCCAACCCGACTTTTTCCAGTGTTTCCAGTGTCTGCGAGCGAGAAATTCCGTAAATATCTTCAAACACTATTAAATTATCCAAACAGGACAGGCGAGAATATAACCCGTCATGTTCAAGCATAAGCCCTATTTCATCGCTTTGCACGCTAACATGGCTCTCGCCGCTGTCTGCTGTGAGTTGTTTTGTCAGGATATTTATAATCGTTGTTTTGCCTGAGCCTGAGCGCCCCAGCAGACCGAAGATTTCGCCTTCTTCGGTGTCAAACGTGACACCTTTCAGCACTTTATTATCCCCGAAGGATTTTTCTACGTTCTTCATACTAACACTAATCATTTACTATTACCTCTCTCATTTTGATCTTGCTTCCCCGTGAAGCAGCACCCCCGTCCCCCTGCTTCACTTGCGCAAAACGCACCAATCTTCATTCCCGCATTCGGGGCAAGTCATCCAGCGTACTTTATGGTTGCCTGTGCTAAAGAATGCTCGCCGCAGAGGGGGCTTGAAAGTTGAGTCGCATTTGGGGCAAATAAACTCTGTATCTTTTAGGGAAAAAGCTGAAATTGACAGGCTGAAAATTGCTATAAACAGATATACGGCAAGCCCCCACCATATTTGTGATACTATGAGCCATACCATAAATGCCAGCCCTAAAGCAGCTGCAATTCCTACGCCAACATAAGCCATTGTTAGCTTTTTCATGCTCCTGGATTTGTTTTTCTTTTCCATAACGTGCTCTATGTCAATTATTGAATTTGCCGAAACAGCGGCTTCGTCTGTAATGCTTTCTTTGATGATAGTTATCATTTCAAGTTGTTTTTGCCGCTCGCCAATTTCATCAGAGAGCGTTTTCACTTGCTCGTCAAGCAAAAGCGTGAGGATTTTTTCGGATAGCTCGCTCTCCATTATGTTTTTGATTGAGCCAAGTGACAGCCCGATTGATTTGAGTGTGCAAATGAGGCGCAGCTTGGTCAGATCATCATCATTATATATTCGCCTACCGCCTTCGCTCTCGGCTGACGGATGCAGAACGCCTTTTTGGTCGTAAAACTGAACCGTCCGCACCGAAACATTGCACAGTTTAGCCATTTCTCCGGTCGTGTAGTTTGACATAGATTTCACCTCCTTGCACTAAGCATAGCGCATCACGTTACGTCACAAGCAATAGGTAACGTAAGGGGATTTTTTATTTTTTTCCATTTTTTTGCTGCATAGTGATAATTATACCATTGAGTGCAAGAGAACTGTGATATAATGTTATAAAATAGGAAAGAGGGGAAATGAAAATGGCAGATGCATTAAAAAGCGCATTTAACTATGACTATCTCCGCAAAGTGGCGGAAGACATCCAAGCGGTGTACAAGCCTTTTCCGATAGACGAGTTTGTGAAATCCGTTATGGACGAGACTTGGGATAACTTGGAACTCAAAGCTCGCATGAGGCAGATAACAATAAATCTCGGAAAATACCTGCCCGCAGATTACAGCGAAGCCATAGCTGTAATTGATAAAGTGATTGTGAGTCAAGGCGGCTGGCTCGACGGTTTTTGCTTATTCTTCCCCGATTTTGTGGAAGTGTATGGTTCGGATGAAAGCAATTGGGATATTTCTATCGCTGCTTTGGAGCGATATACTCCCCATGCATCCGCCGAGTTTGCCGTAAGACCATTCATCATATGTCATACCGATCGCATGATGGCACAAATGTACGCATGGTCGAAAAGCGAAAACGAGCATGTGCGGAGGCTGGCAAGTGAGGGTTGCCGCCCTGCTTTGCCGTGGGGACAGGCATTGGTTTGTTTCAAAAAAGACCCTGCACCCATTTTGCCAATTTTGGAGCAACTCAAAACTGATTCCGATTTGTATGTACGCAAAAGCGTAGCCAACAACCTCAATGACATATCCAAAACGCATCCGGAACTGGTTGCGAAAATCGCTAAAAAATGGTACGGCAAAAATACGCACACCGACTGGATTGTCAAGCATGGTTGCCGCACACTGCTCAAAAAAGGCAATCGTGAAGTGCTTGCATTATTTGGCTTCCATGATGCTTCGGATATTGGTGTTGAGGACTTTTCCATTGATAAAATATCGGTGCCGATTGGCGATAGTTTCAACTTTTCATTCACAGTCTCAACAAAAACTGCAACAAAGGTCAGGCTGGAGTACGATATAAACTTTGTGAAAGCAAACGGCAAGCTAAGCAAGAAGATCTTTCAAATATCCGAAATTTCAATGAAAGCAAATGAGAGAAAAACCTATACAAAAAACCACTCCTTTGCGGATTTATCTACAAGGAAGCACTATCTCGGAACTCACTATATAACACTTTTTGTAAACGGCACAGAGAGAGGAACATTGGAGTTTGAACTGACACGGAAACAAGGGTAATATACAATTATACGAGAGAACTCTCCTCTTGTCTCATCAGTGTTTTGAGTGTTGATTGTGCAATCTCAAAATCGTAGTTTTCAATCTGGCGGCATAACTCTTCCGTTCCTTGTATCTTGCGAAGTTCGTCAAGCAGCTCTAAGCTTTGTGCATCCGAGGCATAAAGTAAAGGCTCAAGTTTATTCCACAGCGCAAAAGTTGCATCTCTATCCAAATATTCATCGATATTATAAACTTCTATTTCGGGTTCACCAATATCCAAAAGGACACGGCTTAACTCAATTTCTAAAGCAGATAATTCGCCGGCAGTAGGTGTTTCACCATTTGCCAATTTATGCTCTAAATGTCCGGCAATCTGTGCTAATGAAGGTTCATGTATTGATCCTGCCGAACTTTTTAGCGTATGTGTCAAAAGGTGAGCCGTTTTGGTGTCGTTTGTGTTCACTGCATGGGAAATATCGAAAAACAGATTTGCATACAGTTTCGCAAAATCGACACGCAGTTTTTGCACCAACTCCCCACTGCTCAGATAATCGTTTATATCCACTCGCGTATCCGCTTCTATTACTTTTTTTGTCTGCGCCAAAAGAACGGCTTCAATGACCTCCGGCGGTTGTTTGTCTTTTATGTACTTCACTAAAATGGCATTTAAGCTTTTTGCCTGTATAGGCTTGGAGACAAATCCGTCAAAACCGCTTCTGATAAATTCTTCTTCCTTCCCGAGCAGAGCGTTGGCGGTCAATATAACAATAGGCTCGGTGTACCCCGTCTCTCGTATGGCTTGCATAGTTTCTGTGCCATTTAACTCCGGCATCATATGATCCATAAACACAATGTCATACACTCTTCCCTGCTTTATTAGCGCCAGAGCTTCGTGCCCGCTTTGGCAAGTTTCTACACTCAGTTCATAAAACGCAAGCAAACCCCTCATTACATAGAGATTAGCTTCTACGTCATCAACCACAAGCACCTTTCCGTAAGGCATATGTTCGGGGATAAACGTGAGTTTCATCTTAGAAGACTGTATGCTTTCATCAAATTTTTGAAGGATACCCGCTGTTTCGCTTCCTATTATTTCCGTTTTTGAGGATAACTTTTGCGGAATTGTTACCACAACATTCGTCCCTTTGCCTACTTCGCTATTAAAGTTAATATTTGCATCCATCAACTTTAACAGACTGCAAACAATAGGTATACCAAGCCCGGTACCGCTGACGTTGCGGCTATCACCTTCGTGGAAACGCGTATATTCATTTTTTTGCAAAACTTCAAGCTGCTGATTTGTCATACCCAGCCCTGTATCGTTAATGGAAATAACCAAGTCAATATAACCTTCTTTTCCCGTATGCTCACTGCATCCCCAAGATACTTCTACAGAGCCGCTCATTGTGTATTTGAAAGCGTTTGAAAGCAAGTTGTTCACTACTTGCTCTATACGGAGCGAATCACCCACAAGGTAAGCAGGTAGGTTATCATCCACACGCAAGTCAAAAGTTATTGGTTCGCTGTTTTTAAAGTTCGAGTGCATATGGGTAATGTTTCTGATTGAGCTTGCTACATCGTATTCCACTTGCAAAAGTGACATCTTGCCCGCTTCAATCTTGGATATATCCAAGATGTCATTAATAATCCCAAGCAGAAGATTTGCAGAATTGTGAATTTTCGCAAAAGACTCCTCCATCAGCGGCGGCAAATCGGGATTTCTCAAGTGAATTTCCGAAATGCCCATAACCGCCGTAATTGGGGTGCGGATTTCGTGGCTCATGCGCGCCAAGAAGGCGCTTTTGGCTCGGTTGCTTTCCTCGGCAACCTCTATACGTTTTCGCTCTGCTTCGGCTTTTTTTGCTTCGCGCAAATCTTGGATGTATGCAACAAACATATATGTGTCGTCATAGTCAATGCGCTGTATCGTAACTTCGCTGGGCAACTCTTCTCCATCTTTGGTTAAATTTGAAACATCATATTTTAAACGCGCCCCTGCATCAGCTCTTCCAAAAATCCAAGAAATTTTTATGCTGGTAGGAGTCCCGCACGGCTGCACAGGCGTAAATAAAGTAGTGAAATCCTCACTCACCGATTTGATGAAGTCCACTTTGTCATCGAACCCGAATATTCTTACAGCTTCTTCGTTACAATCAAACATGGTACGTGATGCATCGAAACAGACAACACCCACAGGGCCGGAGTTCAAAATAAGCTGGAGGCGCTCGTTCATTTCCCGTTCGCGCAGCTTCTTTTCGAGCACACGCTCTTTTTCTTGCGCCACTTTGACTTCGCGCAAATCAGCAGTGTATGCCACCAACATAGGCTTACCGTTGCGCTCAAAGCGTACGATGGTAATCTCTGTTGAAAGCGGCTTGCCGTCGAGTGCACGGTGCATCCATTCAAATTTGGTAAATCCTTCCTCGTATGCTTTGGTAAGCATACCGGGAATCAAATCTCCGGAAGGCGTGCCGCACGGCTGATACGGCATTGAAAATTCATAAAACTTCTCTATATACTCATCCTTACTTGATACGCCGAAAAGGTCAACCGCATATTGGCTGGTGGAAAGGAGATTGCGTGAATCATCCCACAAGTTGATAACAAATGGCGCGGTATCAATAATAGTTTGGGTCAACTCATGGGCTTCGCGTTCTTTTTTCACAAGACGCGAAACAAAAAATATTGCAACTGCCAAAATCACAATCAGTAAAGCCGCAAACACAGCCATAATCACAGCAAATTGCTGAATAATCAACGCTTCTGCTCCTAGGATGGGAATAACGATTATACCTAAAACCACCAAGATTACCATGCTCAAAGTGAGTCTGGCATGGAGGCTCAGCTTTTCTTTTTTGTTTTTAGCGAACCACTTTTTTATCTTTGACAAATCATTTCCTCCAACTCCCCCATATAGGGCAGCTTACCAAAAAGCGACACCCTTGCAGAGAACACCTTGGGGCAAGGAATATTCGCTGATAACGCTGATTATAACAAAAATTTAAAAGGAACACAAGAGGAGAGGTGATTTGAGTTTCCTCTCAAAAAAACCTTGCATTACCGCCATTTTTATGATACTCTGTAGCAGAAGTGAGGCCATAATGAGGCCGCAGGTTCTGGACAGCCACGCGAGCAGATAGCTCGCCCGGAGCGCTTTCGCACCTCGCGCGACGAAGCACCGCTCCGTGTGCTGCGTTTATGGTCGTAGGAGTCGCAGCCCTCTGCGACCCGCTCCCGTACAAGTCACAAAAATTTAACAAACATCCCCAAATGTAGAAACTTTGTAGAAAAAGAGACCTTTAAGTTTTAATATTCTACAGCAAACGCCCCAAAGTGTGAAACCTTCAACTTTGGGGTGTTTGCACTGTGCTTGCAATATTGATACGGGTTGTGATATGCTCACGCAGCAAGCAAAACGGCGGTTGGGTTGCTTCTCTGAAAGGAGGAGCAATGACTTTAACAGAAACAATTGCTTTACTCATGTTGATTGCGTATGTAGTCTATCTTGTGGTGTATATATCCCGTGACAAGGAGTAACGCCACACCCTAACCGAGCGCGGCGTTCTTCCTAACAAACATAGTTATTCGAGGAGCGGCCCGATTGCAAACAAACCGCCCAATTGCTTGCATGGTAACACATGATACTGCGGTTTGTCAAGGTAAATATTTTTTGAGTTTCCCCATTTTTATTATTATGCGAGGAGTTAAAGGCGTGGGAAACTCCTTGCCCTCTTTAGTAAAGCCCGCAGGCGGCGGGTGATTTGTCTGAGAGATAGGCGGCTCTGATTGCATATGGATTAAAATTATGTTACACTGTGCGTTGTGACTCAGTTGCGCTGACTTTAAGCTGTGCTGCTTTGTTAAATAACTATCGGGAGAAAACTGATTTGAACCTTCGTAATATCGCAATCATAGCGCATGTTGACCATGGAAAAACGACACTTGTTGATGAAATGCTGTCGCAAGCCGGGGTGTTTCGGCAAAATCAAACTGTCGTCGAAAGAATAATGGACTCCGGAGACCTCGAACGCGAGCGCGGCATAACAATACTGGCAAAAAACACGGCAATCCGCTGGAATGATGTAAAAATAAACATAGTAGACACACCGGGACACGCCGATTTTTCAGGCGAAGTTGAACGCATCCTGAAAATGGTGTCCGGAGTTTTGCTGCTGGTAGATGCCGTTGAAGGCCCTATGCCGCAGACAAGATTTGTTCTCGCTCGGGCACTCGAACTTCAACTGAAAGTTATTGTGGTAATCAATAAAATCGACAAGCCTGAAGCTCGTTCATATCAAGTTGTTGACGAAGTTTTAGAGCTTCTGATGGACTTAGATGCAACTGATGAACAACTGGATTCACCCATAATTTTTTGCTCAGGCAGAGCAGGGACAGCTTCGCTTGCACCTGAAGATGCGGGGAGCGACCTGACTGCGCTGTTTAATACAATCCTCAGCTATATTCCTGAGCCGGAAGTCACAAAGGAAGGACCGGCACAGCTTCTGGTCAGCTCAATCGACTATAACGAATATGTCGGGCGAATAGGAATCGGGCGAGTCGAGCGAGGGACAATCCGTGCAGGTCAGGAGATAATAATCTGCAACAAAGCAAGTGACTCCGAGCCCTATAAATCCAAACTTGTCAATCTATATGAGATCGAAGATTTGCGCCGTGTCCCGGCTGAAAGTGCAGATGCAGGTGCCATAGTATGCTTTTCAGGTGTTGAAAACATAAACATCGGGGACACAGTTTGCGACCCGAGCCGCATTGAAGCATTGCCGTTTGCCCGCATTTCTGAGCCGACTGTGGAGATGACATTTTCTGTAAATGATTCACCCTTTGCAGGACGGGAGGGCAAATTTGTAACAAGCCGCAATCTCCATGACCGACTGCAAAATGAGCTCTTGCGAGATGTCTCATTACGAGTTGCCGACACAAACACGACAGATAGCTGGAATGTTGCAGGCCGTGGAGAAATGCACCTGTCAATACTCATGGAGACTATGCGCCGTGAGGGTTACGAGTTTCAAGTATCCACTCCGCGCGTGCTCTTTAAGGACATTGATGGGGTGCGCCATGAGCCGCTGGAATGCCTTGTGTGTGATGTACCCGAATCAGCAGTGGGCGCAGTTATGGAAAAAATGGGTCAGCGCAAAGGTGAGCTTCGGCACATGAGCCCCGTAGGTAACAGAATGCGCATGGAGTTTGTTGTTCCGGCACGTGGTCTTTTTGGCTATCGCAGCGAGTTTTTGACAGATACCCACGGTGAGGGCATCATGTCCTCAATCTCAGAGGGTTATGTTCCTTTTAAAGGTGAAGTGACAAGAAGGCACAACGGCTCAATGGTCGCATTTGAGTCGGGCGAAGCAGTGGGCTACGGCATCCACAGCGCACAGGAGAGGGGTATATTGTTTATAACCCCCGGCACTCCCGTATATGCAGGACAAGTAGTAGGTCAAAACGCAAAAGGCGATGACCTGACAGTAAATGTATGCAAACGAAAGCAACTGACAAACTTCAGAGCATCAGGCAGCGACGACTCCCTACGCCTGACCCCGGCAAAAATAATGAACATGGAAGAGTCACTTGAATTCATCGCAGACGATGAGCTTTTAGAAGTCACTCCACAAAGTCTGCGCCTACGCAAACGCGAACTATCCCACGAAAAACGCATGAGAAAACGCAAAACAAAAGAGTGATAAGCGGGGGTTGTCCCTTGACTTTCGCAACAGCCCCTCACCTCCTGCGGCGCTTTTTATGGTAGTTGCTCAGCTCTCCGGCGGATACGTTGTTTCCGCTGTATCTTGCTTTGTGGTAGAGTTTATCTAAAGCGGAAACGTCCTCCGTTTCGGATATAATCTCCGAAAGATGCCTTGGCGTATCGTGTCTTGCGGGAGTCAGACCGAGAGCTTTGTACTCAAAAACTTTCTTCACAAATAGCCGCCTGACAGTCTGGTTTACACTTGAAATTCTCTGCTTTTTGCGTTTTCTTTCTCTGTGTTCGGGTGCAGCGGCTTCGACTTCAATAACATCGTCAAAATCATCCTTTGAAGTCCTGAGCCAAAGGCGTTTAAACACAGCCCGAACAGCAAAAAAGGCAAAAACTAAGAAAATCACGGTAATTATCATGCCAATCACGGTCAAAACCACCTGATACCCATTTTGCTCATATTCAATGTGCAAAAATTCCATAGGGGTTGCTTCTGCCTCAACAAGAACATCAACCTCTCCAACCTCCGGCTCCATTTCAGTATCGCCGCCGTATCCAACCAGCGGCAGATTCTCACCTTGCAGCTCCAGCTCAACCTCCGGAAACTCTATTGTAGTTGCAACTAAAATACTAACTCCCGCAACCACCACGGCAAACAGCAGCAATAGTTTTTTGTTGCGGGACTTGACATGGGAAGATGTCTTAGCAGAGCTGCTTCTCGCATAATATGAGTGCAGAAAAACACTTAGCCTCGCTGCCTGTAAACAAATCAGCATAAGAATTGCAGTTATGAAAAGTGAAATCAGGATTATGTGCGTATACCCCGGAGGGGAGAAATAGGCAAGTAAAACCTGAACAACAATCCAAAAAATGAAATAATTTTTAGAAAATGACTCAGGCCTGTCAAACATATCAGGTCTAAAGGCAAGCATACAAAAAACTAATATTACCACCATGGTTTGACCGAGCAGAAGGGCAAGAACCCCTGTGATGATGGACAAAACTACAGTAATCCTGCGGTCGCTAAAAATTTCATCGGTTAAAGATAACAACAAAAACGGAATAAAAATCAAAAGTGCAGTCAGTCCGTAAAATTCGCGGTGCATCACAACAGACCCCGAATGTATACCGAGAAATATCGGAAAGCGCATCAAAAGAGACAAAAACACCTTACTTGACTGCATCTCTCGGCACCTCCCACTTTATTATTTCCTCGCCGCCAATCTTCACAAAATCCCTCTCACAGTGGGGCACAATCCATGTAGCAAAGACACCGCTATCAAGCGTCGAGAGAAACTTCTCATGTAATTCACTCTCATGATATGACGAAACGAGTACAATTGACTGACCACGCTCCTTTGGCAGATGAGAAAGCAAACTCAGGTTGTGCTTAACCAGATTTATATGCGCAAGAGCTGTATAAATAGTCATAAGGTGCGAAGAGGACAGACCGCTATCGACAGTCAGGACACTTCCGTCCCCGGCAGGGCAAACAAGACTCACGGGAACACCATTTTGTGCATATTTACGGCAGAGAAAAGCAACAAGCCTGATAGCTTCTTCGTGTACATAGTCCCTCTCGTAATCACTGTATCTTTGCAGATTGAGGAAAATAGTGACCTCTTGAGAAACGGTAAAATCATATACATTTGACATGAGCGTACCTGCTCTGGCTGTTGCTCCCCAGTTTATTTGCTTAAAGCTGTCATGCGGCTCATACTCACGAATCCCTCTAAATGTGAACGGATCGGGATTTGTGAATCGCCGTGCGGTTATATCGCCCAGCATTTTTTTAAATGGTATCATAGACTCGGGAAATTCGACCTGCCGTGGGTATACTGTCAGCGCATAACGTTCATCCGGATTTTTCTCCACAGAGGATGTCATAAGCGGGTCGTTGCTCATGATTTTTATGTCTGAGATGTGATAATACCCGCGCTTTGAGGCGAGTACGGCTGATTTGCGTGAAACCGTTTTATACATACCGACAGTGCAAAGCATTGTGCGCCAGTCCCCTCGCGAGATTTTATTGCTGGCATTGCTTAGGTACACCATAAACCGTGAGATTGTGTAGCTCACATGAATCCACGGTATCGGCAGGTATTTCCTGTTTGTCAAAACGTCGGTTATGGTAAAAGTTTCGCCCTCAAATACTTCTTTTCGAGAAAAGAGCAGATTAAAAGAAAGTCCTTCGTCCCAGTAGCGGCGGTAAATAAGCCTCACACAGAGCGCAAAGCCAAAAACAACCAAAAGTATTGCAATTGATGTAAAAACAGCACTTAAATTAATCTGCATAGTTACGACGGCTCCCCCCAAAGCTCGATTTACTTCCAAGTCTCCGAAGGAACTGTGGTTTCGCTAATAATATTTCGCACAAGCTCCGCTGTGTGCCCGCTGCCCATTCGGCTTATTATGCGGTGCTTGTACGCATAGGGCAGCAAAAATTGAACATCGTCCGGCATAACAAATTCTCTTCCGCAAAGAGCGGCATATGCACGGCAAAGGTTTGTCAAAACAATTGCTCCGCGTGTACTTACACCGAGGACAACACCATCGGCGGTGCGTGTCTTCTCAGTCAGCGTGACAATGTATGACAGCAGCTCTTCATGCACAAACACAGATTTTACAGCCTCCTGTATTTTTAGCAGTTCATCTGCCGTGCAGACAGGTTTTATCTCTTCAAAGGGATTTCCGCCGAGAAACCGCCGCAGGACATCGGTGCTTTCCTCGGCAGTCGGATATCCAAGTGAAAGCTGTATCAAAAATCTATCCAGTTGAGCCTCGGGCAGCGGATATGTGCCTTGCGTTTCAACAGGGTTTTGAGTGGCAATGACAAAATACGGCGCAGCCAAAAAATGGGTCTGCCCATCAACAGTAATCTGCCTTTCTTCCATGCTCTCAAGAAGCCCTGACTGTGTGCGGGGTGTGGCTCGGTTTATCTCATCGGCAAGGAGGATATTGGTAAACAGCGCACCTTTGCGAAACGTGAACTCGCCCTCTTTTTGGTTATAATAATTTATTCCTGTCAGGTCTGACGGAAGCAAGTCCGGCGTGAATTGAATTCGTCCGAACTGGCAATCAATAGACCGTGCAAGCGTTTTGGCAAGCATAGTCTTTCCCGTGCCCGGCACGTCGTCGAGCAGCACATGTCCACCTGCAAAAAGTGCCGCTAAAATAAGATCAATCTCAAGAGATTTCCCGACAATAACGCTCTCAATACTCCCGCGAATATTCTCTGCAATGCGCTTAACATCATTTGTAGTCATAAATTCACCCCTGCATTACTCCAAAATATTTTCAAAGTTTCCAAGCTGACACTTGCTTTGCTGTGGGCTTTATCACATCGCCAGCATACATCGCGAGCATATATAGCCATACTCTCGCAATTGTATACTGTATCACGTATGCCGAATTGCAGCAAGTTTTTTCTTAGCTTATATATGCATATGTGCTTGCACAAAACCCGTGTTTTGTGATACTATATCCTAGGTAAATTGTAAGATGCTTCTACTTTACTTGGATCGAGGATTGTTTTTATGAGTTTGGATATTTTAGTTGAAATGTCACGCCGTTACGGTGCCGATGAGGATTACGTGCTTGCCGGTGGCGGTAATACATCATACAAAGATGAAAATGTGATGTATGTCAAGGGCTCGGGCACTGCTTTGTCTGTTATTACGGGTGAGCAGTTTGTCGCCATGGATTTAGGTCTGCTCCGTGATATTATAACGCATGAATATCCATCTGATATGAGTAATGCTGAACAAGAGGCTCAGTTGCACGCTTCAGTGATGGCTTCGAGGCTTCCGGGCGAAGAGGAGAAGCGCCCCAGTGTAGAGGCTATTTTGCACGCTATTTTCCCATATAAATTTGTTTTGCACGTCCACCCTGCTTTAGTCAACGGGCTGACCTGCGGTAAGGATGGTGAGTCTAAGTGCAAGGAGCTTTTTAATGACGAGGTCGTATGGGTAAATTTAACCCGGCCGGGGCTCGGACTTGCCAAGGTTTGTCACGGGCTCTTTGAGAAGCATGAAGCTGAGTTTGGCGATTCTCCGCAGATAATTATTCTGAAAAACCACGGTATTTTTGTCGCTGCTGACACGGTAGATGAAGTTGATATGATAATGGAATATGTCTTTACTACGCTGGAAAGCAACGTCACCGATGCTCCTGATTTTTCCGATGTGCCATTTGACAAAGAGGCTGTGTGTGCAATTGCACCTGCTTTGCGTATGTTATATTCCGATGATGGTAAATCTGTTGCCGTGTTTTTTACCAATAAGACTGCGGTTTCGTTTGCCGCTGATGAAAAGTCTATGCGCCCGCTGATGAGACCGTTCACTCCGGACCATATTGTTTATTACAAAGATGAGCCGCTTTTTGTTGCATATGATTCTGATTTGAGCAGTGCTTTTTCGGACTATGAAAAGCGAAAGGGTTTTAAGCCTCAAATAGTCGCTGTTAAGGGGCTTGGTTTCTTCTCTCTGGGCGAGGACATAAAAGAGGCTGAGCGCGCCCGTCTGCTCTTTTTGGATGCTTTAAAGATTGCGGCTTATGCTAAGTCGTTTGGTGGTTTTAGTCCTTTGCCTGAAAAATTTGTCACCTTTATTTTAGGCTGGGAGGCTGAGAAATACCGCAGCAGGGCTATCAGCTCCGGCCCCGCCCCGGGTAGGCTTTCGGGTAAAATTGCTGTCGTTACGGGTGGTGCGCAGGGTTTTGGCAAGGGGATTGCCGAGGCGATGGTGAAAGAGGGTGCGTTTGTTGCCGTTGCTGATTTGAACTTCGATGGTGCAAAAGCCACTGCTGATGAGCTTTGCGATGCCTATGATGCGCATTCTGCCATAGCTGTCAGGGCTGATGTTTCAGACGAAGTTTCTGTTTCGGATATGATTTCTGATGTTGTTATCGCTTATGGCGGTCTTGATATTTTGGTTTCAAATGCCGGTGTTCTCGTTGCCGGCGGGCTGGGCGAGCTTTCAAAGGAAAGTTTTGACCTTGTTACCAAAGTCAATTACACAGGGTATTTTTTGTGTACAAAGTTTGCCTGTGAGATTATGAAGATTCAGCGCAGGTTTGCGCCTGCTTACATGACGGATATTGTTGAGATTAACTCGAAGTCGGGGCTTGAGGGCAGTAATAAGAACTTTGCTTATTCCGGCAGCAAGTTTGGCGGTGTCGGGCTTACTCAGAGTTTTGCTTTGGAGCTTGCGCCATTTGGCATTAAGGTCAACGCCGTTTGCCCGGGCAATTTCCTTGAAGGGCCGCTTTGGTCGGATCCCAACCGAGGGCTTTTTAAGCAGTATCTTGATTCCGGCAAGGTTCCCGGTGCTAAGTCAGTAGCTGATGTCAGGCGGTTCTACGAAGCTAAAGTTCCGCTCGGCAGGGGTTGTGAAGTTGAGGATGTTGTCCGTGCTATATTGTATGTCATCGAGCAGCGCTATGAGACGGGGCAAGCGGTTCCTGTAACAGGTGGTCAGGTTATGTTGAGCTGATGTTACAGTGTAGGCAGCGATTTGGATGAGGAGAGATTAATGAAAGATATTTATGTAGATAGTCTCAATGATAGAGATAAAAATGTTAGGCTTGATGCTTTGCGAAAGCTGATGCTTCTTTATGAAACGGGAGCGCTTGAGAAGCCTATTACGGGGAGAAATGTGAATAATCACATTCATACAACGTATTCCTTTTCGCCGTACTCCCCTACTATGGCTGTTTTCAGGTCTTGGCAGAGCGGGCTTGCCACTACAGGCATTATGGACCATGATAGTGTTGCGGGTGCTTTTGAGTTTGCTACGGCGGGTGAGATTTTGAAGATGCCTGTCACTGTCGGCTTTGAGCTTCGGTGCAGCATGACGGGTACGCCTTTTGAGGGTAGGAGAATAAACAATCCCGATCAGGATTCTGTTGTCTATCTTGCTATGCACGGTATCCCGCAGCAGAGTTTTAGTGAGGCTGAGTTGTTTTTAGCTCCTTTTCGCGAAAAGCGTAATATTCGCAACTGGAAAATGGTTGATAGGTTAAATAATATACTCCGGCCTTATGGGCTTGAGCTTGATTTTACCAATGATGTTCTCCCTCTTTCTGAATATTCTTCCGGCGGCTCGGTTACGGAAAGGCACATTTTATATGCTTTAGCGGCTAAGATTTCTCAAGAGGAGATGCCGCGGCATTTTCTGCTTGGGATGTTCAAAAGCCAGCTTGTTGAGAATTTTTATGTTGATGCAGTCGATGAACTTCCGCATATCCGCGACTTTATTTCGCTTGCCGATAAGTTGGGTGCTATCCCTGCTTATGCGTATCTGGGTGATGTCGGGGTTTCTGTCACACGTGATAAGAGGTCTCAAAAATTTGAGGATGCCTATTTAGATGAGCTTATGGTTTATCTCAAAGAAATTGGTGTTCGCGCTGTTACATATATGCCCACACGTAATTCGGATGCTCAGCTCAGTTGGGTAAAAAAGCTTTGCGTGGCTAATGGGCTTTTTCAGATTTCGGGCGAGGATATTAATTCGCCGCTGCAAAGGTTTATTTGCGATAAAATAGAACTGCCTGAATTTGAGCATCTGATTGATTCTGCTTGGGCTCTTGTGGGGCATGAGATTGCCTGTACAAATGATTTGTCTGCGGGTATGTTTTCTGAGCAGACTGTACAGAGATTCCCTGATTTAGATGAGCGGATAACGCATTTTGCCGAGCTTGCCAAAGATAAATTTCGCATCAAGAGGAAGGTTTAATAATCATGATTACAAAAGCTGTCAGGATTTATGGTAAGAAAGATTTGCGTTTAGAAGAGTTTCCTTTGCCGCCTATTGCCGATGATGAGATTTTAGCAACGGTTGTCTCGGACTGTATCTGTATGTCGAGCTACAAGGCCGCCGTGCAGGGCCCTGACCACAAACGCGTTCCCGATGATGTCGCCGTAAATCCTACTATGCTGGGTCATGAGTTCAGCGGCGAGATTTTGAAGGTCGGTGCTAAGTGGCAAAATGATTTTGAGGCCGGGCAAAAGTATGCTATTCAACCTGCGCTCAACTACAAGGGGTCTCTTGATGCACCGGGTTATTCTTATCGTTACATCGGCGGCAATGCAACGCACATCATTATCCCAAACGAGGTTATGGAGCAAAATTGTTTGCTGCCTTACAGTGGTGATGCTTATTTCTACGCTTCTCTTGCAGAGCCTATGAGTTGTATTATCGGGGCTTTTCATGCCAGTTATCACACCACTGCGGGAAGCTATGTACATGATATGGGGATCGTTTCGGGCGGCAACATGGCGATTTTGGCGGGTGCCGGACCTATGGGGCTTGGTGCTATCGATTATGCCATCCACTGCGGCAGAAAGCCGTCGCTTCTGGTTGTCACCGATATTGATGATTCACGGCTTCGCCGGGCTTCCGAGGTTTTGCCTGTGGATGCGGCAGCGAAAAACGGCGTGAAGCTGGTGTATGCCAAAACTGCTGATTCGGGCGAACTTATGGCTTTGTCCGGCGGCAAGGGGTTTGATGATGTGTTTGTCTATGCTCCTGTTTCTAAGGTTATTGAGCTTGGCGACAGCATTTTATGCCGTGATGGGTGTCTCAACTTTTTTGCAGGTCCTACCGACACTGCTTTTAGTGCTCCGCTCAACTTCTATAATGTCCACTACGCGGCTACTCATATTGTCGGTACAAGCGGCGGTAATACGGATGATATGCGTGAGTCTCTGTCCATGATGGAGCTTGGGCTCATTAATCCTGCTGCTATGATTACTCATGTCGGCGGGCTTGACAGCGTTATTGATACCACGCTTAACTTGCCTGATATCCCCGGTGGCAAGAAGCTGATTTATACTCATATTTCGTTGCCTTTGACAGCTCTTGAGGATTTCTCCCGCTCGGATAAACCCCTGCTTCGGGAGCTTGGCGAGATTGTTCAGAGCAATAATGGTCTCTGGTGCGCTGAGGCTGAAAAGTTTCTGCTTAAAAACGCCGCAAAGAGGTGAGGATGGCAGTTATGTGCAACATAATCGTAGGGGACGATGCCACCGTAGACTAAAAATTTGAAAGGTTTGATTATATGGCAATTGCTGTAATAATGCCCCGTCAAGGACAATCTGTGGAGAGTTGTGTTATTGGTACCTGGCATAAAAGTCCGGGGGACAAGGTCGCTGTTGGTGATTTGCTTTTTACTTATGAAACGGACAAGGCAGCTTTTGAGGAGGAATCCAAGGTTGAGGGCACTTTGCTTGCGTTGTTTTTTCAGGAAGGCGATGATGTCCCATGTCTCACCAATGTCTGCGTAATAGGCGCTGAGGGCGAAAGCGTTGATGAGTTTAAGCCTGTGAGTGCTGAAGACCACCCTCGGGCGGCCGAGGACGGCCGTCCCTACGATGGGCATGTGGCTGAACAATCCTTAGCGGCGACCGTCCCCGTTCTCCCGTCGGTAGCTGTAGACAATCTCCCCCAAGGCGACCCCTATGCTCCGCAGGGTGCCGGCGTATTTCCTTCCGCCCCCATCTCCCCTCGCGCAAGAAAACTTGCTGAGAAAACCGGGGCAGATATTAGTCGCGCCGAACCTACGGGTGCTAATGGCCGCATTATTGAGCGTGATATTCAAAAGGTCATTGATGCAGGATTTCTGGGGACTCGCTCTGTTACCTACAGCTTTGGTAATGCTGTCCCGACAGGGCTTGGCGGACGTGTTACCGTTCAGGATTTGGTAAATATTCCCCTTGAGAACAATCCGCCTAACAACACTCCGGCAATCTCGTCTATCTGGCCGGACAGTGAGGATGTTCCGCTTACGAATGTCCGCAAATTTATTGCAAAAGCTATGCATACTTCTCTTGCAAATTCTGCTCAGCTCACCCACCATTCATCGTTTGATGCTACTGATATTTTAAATTTTCGCAAGAACTTGAAGTCTTTAGACAGAAACCATCCGACATCTGTACGCTACACCACTGATGTATCAAAAATCACAATCACAGACATCATCATCTATGCCACAGCCCGTGTTTTGCAAAAGCACAAGGCTATCAACGCTCATTTTCTGGACGACAAGATTCGTGTTTTCAACAACGCACATATAGGTGTCGCCGTAGATACGCCGCGCGGTTTGCTCGTTCCGACACTTTTTACGGCAAATGGGCATACCCTATCTGAACTCAGTTTATACATGAAGCAGCGGATAGATGAGTGCAAAAATGGCTCTATCGCCCCCGATTTACTAAAAGGCGCAACTTTTACTATTTCCAATCTCGGTGCTATGGGTGTTGAGATGTTTACACCTGTTCTAAACCCGCCTCAGGTGGGTATTTTGGGTGTATGTTCTATCGTCGAGCGTTGCAAAAACGGGAAGTTCTACCCTGCTATGGGGCTTTCGCTCACTTACGACCACCGTGCCCTTGATGGCGCTGATGCTGCGCGTTTCCAAAAAGATTTAGTGGATTTTTTAGAGAATTTCAGCTTTAACTTGGCTGTAGCGCGGGGTATGTGAGTATGTATGATTTAATCATTATCGGTGGAGGGCCGGGGGGTTATATGGCTGCTGAGCGTGCAGGTCATGCGGGGCTCAGTGTTTTGCTTGTCGAAAAGCGCGCGCTTGGTGGTGTGTGTCTCAATGAGGGATGCATCCCTTCAAAGGCTCTTTTAAACTCGGCAAAAATTGCGGACTATGCGCTTCATGCCGAGGATTACGGTGTTACCATCCCCGGCGCGAAAATCGACCATAGTGCTGTGATAAAGCGTAAGAATAAAGTTGTAAAAACGCTTGTAGGTGGAGTCAAGGCTCTTATGAAGGCAAATAAGGTGACCGTCATTGACGGCGAGGCGTTTATTGTTGATAAGTCGCATGTCAAAGTGGGTGATGAGGTCTATGAGGGTGCCCGATTGATGATTGCTACGGGCAGTGTCCCCATCGTGCCTCCCATTGATGGTGTTAAAGAGGGGCTTACCAGTGGTTTTGTGCTGACCAGCCGTGAGATTCTTGATTTGGAAAATGTTCCCGAAAATCTTGTAATCATCGGCGGCGGCATTATCGGTCTTGAAATGGCAGCTTATTACAATACCGCAGGGGCAAACGTCACTGTCGTTGAGATGATGCCAAAAATTGCAGGGGCTATGGATGAGGATATCTCGTCTCTTTTGATGAAGAGCCTTGAGAAAAGAGGCGTTAAGTTTTTGCTGAGCTCCAAAGTAACGGCTGTCAATGAGCGCAGAGGAACGGTTCTGACAGACAGGGAGACGGCTTCTCTTTCCGGCGGGAAAGGCCGCGCTAATGCGCAAGAGAAAGGAACCGTCCCCCTGTCTGCTGATAAGGTGCTTTTGTCTATCGGCAGAAAGCCGCTGATTGAGGGATTCGGACTTGAAAACACTGATGTTCTCATTGATAATGGCGCAATCAAGACCGATTTGAATGGTCTTACAAACATCCCGAATATTTATGCAGTTGGGGATGTAAACGGCAAGTATATGCTCGCTCACGCTGCGTATCGTGAGGCTGAGGTTGCGGTCAACCATATGCTCGGCAAGCGTGATATTATGCGCTATGATGCAATTGCTTCTGTCATATATACATCGCCCGAGGTCGCAAGTGTCGGCGAGACTGAAAAAACGGCTAAGTCAAAGGGTATAGACTTTTCTTCGGTGACTGTTCCCATGCTCTACAGCGGTCGCTACGTTGCCGAATCTACCGCGGCGGATGGCATTTGCAAGGTTTTGAGCGAGAAGTCTTCCCGCCGCATCATCGGTGTGCATTTGTACGGCAGTTATGCATCGGAAATCATCGTCAGCGCATGTATGATGATTGAGATGCAAATGCGAATTGATGATGCAAAAGAAATAGTCTTCCCGCACCCAACAGTAAGCGAAATTATCCGCGAGGCTGTGTTTCGGCTGTGAAAAAGTCTGTGAAGCAGGGGGACGGGGGAGCTGCTTCGTAGTATACCGCTAGCAATAGATAGCGAAGCAGCTCCCCCGTCTCCACGCTTCTTGCTCAACAGGAGGATTAAATGCGCACAGCTATTATATCGGACATACACGGTAATTACCCTGCGCTGATTAAGGTATTGGAAGATGCGCGAACGGAGCGTGTGGATAGTTATATTTTTTTGGGCGATTATAGCCTTTATGATTTTCCTTATCCCAATGAAGTTGTGCAGGAATTGATGGGGATGGATAATGCGTATTTCATCAAGGGTAATAAAGAAGAGTCTATGAAGTATTTCAAAGAACAAAAACCTGAAGAGATGATAAATGACCAAAACGCAGGTCTTTACCATACCGTCCGGGAATTAACACAAGAATCTTATGATTTTTTAAGCAGTTTGGAAGATGATTTGTATATCCGGTTAAGCTGCAATGTTTTGGTGTACGCCACACATATTTCACCTATATACGAAAAATCGCCGCCGCCGAAAAATAAATGCTGTAGTAATCTCATTTTTCGACAAGCTATGTTAGAAAAACCGTTTTCCCATGAAGGATTTTTGGATGATTACCACAATTTCGTAAATTCTGACATTTGCATACCTTATATCCAAAAAATTGACGCAAATATAATTCTATATGGTCACAATCATTTGCAAAGCTATGCATACTGCGGAGAAAAACTCATCATCAACCCCGGTTCATGTGGATTGCCTTTCGATTTCAATAATAAAGCTGCATATACGATTTTAGAAGAAACAAGAAACGGATTGAATGTACTCGAAAGAAGGGTTGCATACGACACAGAAGCCGTAATCAATTATACAAGAGCATCCGTTCTATATGAAAAAGCAAGAATCATTAGCGAATTAAATTTATTAGATTTGTGGACCGGCAGGAATAATTCCCCGATTTTATTTGATATTGCCGGAGAAGTCGCATCGATTAAAAATGAAGAGGTCAAAAACAATAATTTCAATAACGAAACATGGGTTGAAGCGGGTGAGCGTTTTATTGCGCAATATAAGGTGTAAATGAAGCAAAATTGTTGTTGACGTTGATGCTGAAAAATGTTAGAATCGAAACATAAAGAGAGAGTGTGCTACTAACACACTCCCTCGGGCAACAGCCGCCAAGGGCGGTGGGCTTGCTTCGTATTTCGAAGAGAAATAATCGGCGCGCCTTTTGCGATTGGGGGCCGGTTATTTCTTTCTGCTTCGGTTGTGCTTGCGGACCTTACGGTTCCTGCGGACTTTGCGGTTTTTCATAATCTCGTATATCAGGCGAGCGATTTTAACCGCTACCATCAATAGTTCATATGCCGACAATGTACCACCTCCTCCGAGTGGATAAAACTACCCTCCCTTCAGAAGCAAGCCCTGAAACGTCAAAAAATTCGTACCGCCCTAACGCTCTGTGCTTGTGTGGTATTATATGCCTATGGTTATGGCGTTGTCAATACACATTTAAGTGTGAAAAAGCCTGCAAAATGTAGATTTTTCACACTTTTGTGAAGCAGAGGGACGGGGGTTGCTGCTTCACTATCTGCTGCTAGCATTATGCTATGAAGCAGCACCCCCGTCCCCTTGCTTCATTTATTTCTTTTAATTATGCATTATTTGTGATATGATAGTCTCCGTGTGATTATCGTCGTGTTAGTTATTAATCCAATATGCAGCCTCAGGGTGAAGGAGTATAGTTCATGCCTAAGAGTCAATTTATGAACCCCGCTGAAGTCAGAAAGAGCGGATTTATCAAGTTTAATGATATTGCGGTAAATCAATATAAAAAAACTGTCAAGCAGGAAAAGGGCAATTTCTCAAACGATGATTTTTTGCGCATCTATCGTGATATGGCAATAATCCGCGAGTTTGAAACTATGCTCTACTCTATCAAAACAACCAACGCTTACAACGGCGTTGAGTATAACAATCCCGGCCCCGCCCACCTATCCCTCGGTCAGGAGGCTTCCGCTGTCGGGCAAGCATATCTGCTTGACGAAAACGACTATATCTTCGGCTCGCACCGCAGCCATGGAGAAATTCTGGCGAAGGGTCTCTCCTGCATACACAAAATGGACGACGAAACCCTCATGGGTATTATGAAAAATTTCTTTGACGGTGCTATTTTGAAGGTCGTTGAAGCTAAGCAAAAGGATGTGAAAGAACTCGCTGTTGACTTCCTCGTGTATGGTGCACTTGCTGAGATTTTTGCCCGAGCAACAGGGTTTAACAAAGGCCTTGGCGGCTCAATGCACGCTTTCTTTACTCCGTTTGGCATTTATCCGAACAACGCCATAGTCGGCGGCAGCGGCACAATTTCTATGGGCTCGGCACTGTTTAAGAAAGTAAACAGGAAAAGCGGAATAGTGATCTGCAATATCGGCGATGCTTCAATGGGTTGCGGTCCTGTGTGGGAAGCTCTGAACATGGCGGCTATGGACCAGTACACCGAGCTTTGGGGTGATGAGTTCAAAGGCGGCTTACCCATTATATTCAACTTTTTTAACAACCTTTACGGCATGGGTGGTCAAACCATTGGTGAGACGATGGGGTACAATATGCTCGCCCGTGTCGGCGCAGGTGTAAACCCTGACCAGATGCATACTGAGCGCATTGACGGGCTTAACCCGCTCGCCGTTATCGATGCTATGCGCCGTAAAATGGATCTCATCAAGAGCGGTAAAGCACCTATATTCCTCGACACTCTCACCTACCGTTTTACAGGTCACTCTCCATCGGACAGTGGCAGTTATCGCACAAAAGAGGAAGTTGAGGCATGGCAGGAGCACGATTCGCTGATTGTATACGGTAAAGAGCTTGTTACTGCCGGCGTTTGTAAGGCAAATGCGCTTGATAAAATTAAAACTCAAGTTATGGACTTGATGACTAAAGTCTGTAAGTTTTCGATTGACGACAATCTATCTCCCAGGATTGCCCCGGAAGAGGTCGGCAAGCTCATGTTTTCAAATAAAAATATAGAAAAGATGGAAGACCGCGAGCCGGATGTACTCATGGCAAAGCAGGAAAATCCGCGCGTGCAGCAAATCGCCCGTAAGGTTCGTTATGCATATGACTATAATGGCAAGCCTGTATCAAAAAACAAGGTTTATCAGCTTAGGGACGGGCTTTTTGAAGCTATCATCGATAAGTTCTACACCGACCCGACCTTGGTTGCATATGGTGAAGATAACCGTGACTGGGGCGGTGCGTTTGCGGTCTACAGGGGACTCACCGAAGCACTCCCCTACCACAGATTTTTCAACGCCCCTATTTCCGAAGCTGCAATTGCAGGCAGTGCCGTCGGCTACGCACTCTCGGGCGGCAGGGTTATTGCGGAAATCATGTATGCTGACTTCATCGGCAGAGCGGGTGATGAGATTTTCAACCAGCTCTCTAAATGGCAATCAATGAGCGCAGGGGTTCTGAAGATGCCTGTTGTTTTGCGTGTTTCAGTCGGCTCAAAATATGGCGCACAACACTCGCAGGACTGGACTTCGCTAATAGCCCATATCCCCGGGCTTAAATGCGTTTTCCCTGCTACTCCGTACGATGCAAAAGGACTGATGAACACTGCACTCAGCGGCACTGACCCTGTTGTGTTTTTTGAAAGCCAGCGCATATATGACATACCCGAACAGTTTGTGAAATCAGGTGTGCCCGAGAGTTACTACGAAATTCCGATTGGTGAGCCTGATATTAAACTTGTGGGCGGCGACATCACTATTTTGACTATTGGCGCAACTTTGTATCCCGCCATTGAAGCTGCAAGGATTTTAAAAGATAAGTACGGGATTTTCGCCGAAGTCATTGATGCGCGTTCTATTGTCCCGTTTAACTATGAAAAGGTGCTTGAGAGTGTGCGTAAGACAGGCAAAATCGTGCTTGCATCTGATGCTTGCGAGCGAGGCTCGCACATAAAGGAACTGGCGCAAACCATTACAGAGCTTGCTTTTGACTATCTCGATGCCCCTCCGGTCACTGTCGGCTCCCGCAACTGGATTACACCTGCATATGAACTCGAAGATTTCTTCTTCCCTCAGCCCGATTGGATAATTGATGCAATCTCTCAAAAAATCATGCCTCTTTCCGGTCATGTACCGAAAAATAATTTTACAGCACTTCAGCAACTCAGGCGCAATAAAGAAGGCGTATAGCCACATAGGAGGTGGAAGCTATCACAAATAAAAATAAGCTTTCAAGTCGAATTACATTTCTGAACCTTGGCATACTTATAGTGGTGCTCACTGTTATCGTTTTGTTGCTTGTCGGAGCAATGACTAATATCACAGATGATGCTTCTGCCAGGATTGCGCATCTCCATGCACAGGAATCCGTTGGCAGATTCATGTCGCATCTTGACAGTAACTTGGTATTACTTCGCAAGACAGCGAATTCTCCTGCCGTGCAGCAGTGGTTTGCGGACGAACACAACGAGGACAAAAAGTATGCTGCGCTTATTGATTTGCAGAGTATGGCTCCGTTTCTTCAAGTGCCCGAGTTTTATATGGGCGTGGCGGGCAGCTTAAATGAATATATTGTAGATTTAAGTACAACTGTCGATGATTTTACGTTACACGGAACTATGTCTGACTATGAGCCTATGGACAGATGGTTTTTCAATATGATGGAAACAGACAGGATGTATACGTTCAATGTTGATATCGACAAGGCAACTCACACGTGGAATATCTGGCTGCTTTACAGAGTCATTCACGAGGGGCAAGATGTTGGTCTTTTATGCATACCTTTCCGCATAGATCAGGTGCTTGATGATGTATTCGGGGAATATGACGATGACTATATCACAGGTTATTTCGTTGACGGATATGGCTTCATCCAAATAGAAAGCGTTGCGTTTTATCACTACGCAATGTGGGAAGATGAAAGCATCCACATCAGCACCATTGATGCCGGACTTGGTGATTTTGTGCATAATTTTGCCATACTTGATGATATGTATTTTGCGGAGTACGCAGAGATTGAGGTTATACGGCTTACAGACGGGTATCACGATTTTGCGGCTATTGCACCTATACCCCATTCAACATGGATGATAGTCACAGTTTTTGACAGCCGGATGCTTTTTGCTCTTGAAGAGCTCTTGCCCATGGTGCTGATTTTAGTATCCGCTCTCATAATATTTGCACTTGTCAGCATGATAGCCATGCGCCAAGGCGTATTTAAGCCTATTTCAAATCTTATGGACAGTGTTTCCAAGGTAACATCATCTGAGAGTACCAAATCCCTGAAAGTTTACGGCTACGACCGCACAGATGAAATAGGCGATTTATCCCGTACAATTCAAAGTATGCTCACAGATGTCAGAGAAGCCGCTACAAAAGAACAAGAGCTTTTGCAGCGCGTATATGAAGAGCAAAAACGCATTGAAGTGGCAGAGGAAGGCAGTAAGGCAAAGAGTGCGTTTTTAGCCAAAATGAGCCATGAAATCCGCACTCCTATTTCAGCGGTTTTAGGCATTTCTGAAATCGGATTAAGTTTACCTGATATCTCACGAGAGGCGGAGGAAACTTTCGCCAAAATATACAACTCAGGCAAGTTGCTTCTCGGTATTATCAATGACATACTGGACTTTTCAAGAATCGAAGAAGGCAAAATGCTCATCTCTCCGACTACATACGATACGGCCAGTTTAATAAGTAATGCCGCAAATCTGCATTATGCATACGTGGGTGATAAAGACATAAAATTCAACTTGTATGTGGACGAAAATATACCCGCACAACTCATAGGTGACACCTTACGCATCGAACAAGTTATCCTCAATGTACTGTCAAACGCTTTTAAGTATACAGATTCAGGTGCGGTTGACTTACGATTGCAGTGCCGCCCTCTTACTGATGATGATATAATGCTGATTATTACCATTTCAGATACCGGTCTGGGTATGAGCAAAGAGCAAGTTTCCGTATTGTTTGAAGCATATAGACGTTTCCATGAACAAGAAATGAGCACTGTAAGCGGAACGGGACTTGGTATGCACATTGTGTCTAACCTTATCTCATTAATGGATGCAAAAATCGACGTTGAGAGTACAAAAAATGTTGGTACTACAGTCACTATACACATACCGCAGAAAATTGTCTCAAAGGATGTTTTGGGAAGAGAAGGGGCGCAAAGATTGCAGCGGCTTGAAGTGCTTACGGATATAAGCGGAAGCAGGCGCAAGTTTACACCTGACTATATGCCCTACGGTAAGATTCTCGTTGTTGACGACATAGAGGCAAATCTATTTGTGGCACAAGGGCTTCTCGCATTTTACAGTCTAAGTGTAGATACTTGTACCAGCGGGCAGGAGGCAATAGACAAGGTAAAGAAGGGTGCTGTTTACGATATTATCTTCATGGATCACATGATGCCCGGTATGGATGGTGTTGAGGCAATGAAATTATTGCGAAAAACAGGTTACACGCACCCCATCGTAATACTTACAGCAAATGCACTGGTCGGTCAAGAGGAAGAATACATCAAAAGCGGTTTTGACAGCTTCCTTTCAAAGCCAATCATGACGGAAAATCTAAATGCCATTTTGATAGAGTATGTAAAAAACAAACAACTTCCCGAAGTTCTGGAAGTCGCTGAAAAGAACAAACCTGTTAACAAAAACGCAGATGGTTCTCTTCAGGATATTGATGATTACAAACAAGATGTCTATGTGCTCGGGCACTTGCGGACGGATTTCGTAAAAAATCATAAAAATGCTTTCGCTGAGATAGCCCATGCATTAGATGCTAAAGACATTGAAACTGCCCAAATTTTAGCACACACCCTTAAAGGTCTTGCCGGTTTGATACACGAAAGTCTATTAGCGCAAACCGCTGCGCATATTGAAAGCTTGCTGGCTCAAGGTAAAACTCCGTCCGGCGAGGATCTGTCGGATTTAGAGCAGCAACTGTCACAAGTGATTGAAGGCATCGGAAAACCGGCAGCAGTAATCTTCCCGGGCTTGGATAATGATAGGGCAAAGATGATTTTTGACAGACTCTATCCCTCTTTGGAAACCAACAACGCAGACTGCCTGAAAGCGGTTGATGAACTGCGCAAAATGCCGGAAATGGCTGTGTTGGCACGGCAGATTGAAGATTTTGAGTTTGAGCAAGCAGTAAAAACAGTAGATACAATGAGGAAGATTTTGGATATTTAGCAGCGAAAATCATTTTAATCATTAATGGTAAAGCAGGTTTGTTGAGTATGAAGCGTAAGATTTCAGAATTTTTGCTTGATTGGAAAAAGTCAGGTTCCCGGCGGGTTCCTCTGCTTTTGCACGGTGCCAGACATGTGGGTAAGACGTATGCGCTCAAAGAGTTTGGCGAAAATCATTATGCAAACAGCGTTTATCTCAATTTTGAAGAAGACCCTGCTCTGGCGGGTCTGTTTGAAAGCAGCGTTGAGCCAAAAAGGCTGATTGCCGGGATTGAAAGTTATTTTTCTGTCCGGGTGACACCCGGGCAGACTTTGATTATCTTTGATGAATTGCAGAGTTCAAACAGGGCTCTTACTTCACTGAAATACTTCTGCGACAATGCGCCTGAGTATGATTTGGTCTGCGCCAGCTCGCTTTTTGGCATTCATACTTCTAAGGCTGATAACTCTTTTCCTGTCGGAAAGGTCATAACCAAGGCTATGTTTCCTCTTGATTTTGAGGAATTTCTTTGGGCTTCGGATAAGGCTGTGTTTGCCACAGCAATAAAGGATTGTTTTACGTCTGATACTCCTATCTCGAAGATTTTGCACGAGGGTCTGATGTTTTTATTCAGGGAGTATCTGCTTGTCGGCGGGATGCCGCTTGTGGTCAGTTCTTACCTCAATAGCGGCGGGCCGTTTAATTTCCGCGACGTTCAAAAACTGATTATTGATTCTTTTATCTCGGATATCAGCAAATATACCGACAAGGCTCTGTGTACCCGAACTATTGATACCTTAAATTCTGTCTCTCCGCAGCTTGCCAAGGCGAATAAGAAGTTTCAGTATCGTTTGATTGCAAAGGGTGCGAGAGCCAGCTTATATAGCGAGTCTATTGATTTTCTCAGCCGCACGGGCATGGTTTTGAGGTGCGACAAGAGGGATGTTGCCGAGTCTGCTTCCGAGGTGGTCAGTGCGGATGTTTCTTCGTTTAAGCTCTATTTATGCGATGTTGGTTTAGTTAGCTTTCTCTCCCACTTGACCGCTGAAACTTGGCGGGTTTTTGATACTTCTTTTATGAGTGGTATTGTCGAGAATTTTGTCGCTAACTCGCTTGCTGCAAATGGTCATGAGCTTTTGTACTGGGACTCCGAGTCTAAGGCTAAGGTTCAGTTTTTTGTTTTCAGCGGTGACAAGGCTATTCCGGTTGAGGTTAAATCAGGCGAGAATACCCGCTCTTACAGCCTCAGTTCGTACATAAAACTTTTCAGTCCCGAATATGCCATAAGGATTTCGGGGAAGAATTTCGGTGTAGAAAACGGCATAAAATCAGTACCGCTATACGCCTGTTATTTGGTGTAGCCTCCGCTCTATATCTGTTTTACAAAATCTTCCATTTCTACCACTGCACCTGCGTTTAGTCTTGATTTTTCTGCGGCGAAGCATAGCATATGATTTTGAGCGGAAATGTCTATCTCGGAGATTGCTTTGTTGTTTGGGTTTTTGCCCGTGATTAAATCACAGAGGGCTATCATTATACCGTGGTCGCCGCCACCGTGACCACCTTCGCCCAAGCCGACAAGTTCTTCCCTGTCGCTTTTTTTCTCAAAACTTGTGATGATGATAGACTCCTTGAGCGAGTGCGCTTTAATCTGCCCTTTTGTGCCCATCACTTTTATTGAGCGGCTTATATCCGGAGTGAACGAGGACATAGAAAATGTCACGGTTACGTCATCTTCAAAGTCAAATGATACAACCTGATGATCTACTACATCATTGTCGCATTTAAACACACATCTCCCGTACTGCCCTGTCTTGAGGGCTTTTTCTACATCTTCGTCTGTTGGGTCAAAATACCCTGCGGCGACTGAGCGAAACCACAGGTTATCACTCTTAAGGTAGAGCTCCCGCGCATCGTAAGGACAATTCGCTGTGCAGCCATCTGAACATCTCTCAGGCGACCCTTTGGGGGCGTTTGTTTTTTTGAAATATTTCAGGCTGCCGAACGAGGATAGCCTTTTACATTTTTTGTCAACAAGCCACTGGATAATGTCTGTATCGTGGCATGATTTTGCTAAAATCATGGGGCTGCTTTTTGCTGTATTCCCCCAGTTTCCACGCACAAAACTATGGCTGTGATGCATATCCCCGACATTTTCGTTGTGTACAACCGTGACCACCTCACCGATTTCTCCGCTGTCAATGATTTCCTTGATTTTTGCAAAGAGCGGTGTATAGCGCAGTACGTGACAGACAACTACCTTAACCTTTTTTGCGGCTGCTGCATCTGCAATCTCCATACACTCTTTCGGACTTGGTGATATGGGTTTTTCCAGCAAGATGTCATAACCTTTTTCTATTGCAGCCATTGCAGGACCGTAATGCATTGTATCCTGTGTGCATATTATCATGACATCAGCCCATTTATCACGCAAAAACACGTCCTCCCACGTCGCAACGCAGTCCCCCTCAGCTATGTTGTGTCTGCTACTAAAATCTTCTCGCCTGACCGCATCAGGCTCTGCTACTCCGACAATCTTTAGTATGTCAGGATTTTTTAATGCATATTCACAGTATGCATTGCCTCTTTGCCCGGCTCCGAGCAAAATTGCTGTTAGTGTTTTTTTAGACATAGTGATTCCTCCTGTCTCATGATTTTTTCAGTATACCACAGATTTGACAAATCGGCGAGATTGTGTTAATTTTATCAAGAGATTTTTGATAGGAGATTTTCTTTTTATGGATAGGATTATTACACTTGAAACACGGGGGCTTCGGGAAAGTCTGGAAAATGGCGGTTGCGGTCAGTGTCAGACTTCTTGCCAGTCTGCCTGTAAGACCTCTTGCGGTGTGGCAAACCAAAAATGCGAAAATGATGCTGCCGCGAAGTAGCCGTTTCTCATATATTATTTCATATGATTCATTGTTATAAACTTTGTGGGTTTAATATTGTTCTTGATGTTGCAAGCGGCTCCGTTCACAGTGTTGATGAAGTCGCTTATGATGTAGTGCGCCTTTATGAGCCTGACCTCGGTTATGAGGGGCAAGGTGAACTCGTTTCGCGTATTACTGCTCTGCATCCAAAGGTTTCAGAGCGTGATGTCCTTGATATTATCACTAACATCGGGTCGCTGATAGAACAAGGTAAGCTGTTTTCTGCTGATGTTTATAAAAATCTGGCTGACAACGCGGGTGCCGCTCCGCTAAAAGCGCTCTGCTTGAATGTTTCGCACGCTTGCAATATGTCTTGTGAGTATTGTTTTGCACACGATGCGGTGGCACAGGGGGACGGTTCTCTTGTGTCACTAATGAGCCTTGATACGGGAAAGGCGGCTATTGATTTTCTTTTAAAAAATTCAGGTGCTGCTAAGGTTTTAGACATTGACTTTTTTGGCGGTGAGCCGCTGCTCAATTGGGATGTGGTCAAGGAGCTTGTTGCCTATGCGCGTGAAGCAGAGAAGGAGTATGGCAAAAGGTTTCGTTTTACACTCACTACAAACGGTATTTTGATAGATGATGATGTCATAACTTTTACAAACAGGTTCTTCCACAATGTTGTTCTCAGCCTTGACGGTCGGCCTGAGACGCATGATGCTATGCGCAAACTTCATAGCGGCGGCGGCAGTTATGATATTGTTGCGCCTAAGATTAAAAAACTTGTTGAGGCACGCCGCAGCAAGGGTTACTATATCAGAGGCACGTTTACACGCGCAAACATGGATTTCGTAAACGATGCTTTGCATCTTGCCGACCTCGGATATAAGGAGATTTCGCTTGAGCCTGTTGTTTCCCGGTCTGAGGGCTCAAGTTTCGGGTTTGCTTTCGATGATGTGGATGATCTTTGCAAGCAGTACGATTTGCTTGCCGTGGAGATGCAGAGGCGCGATGCCACGGGTAACGGGTTTTCGTTTTACCACTATACTCTTGACCTCGTTGAGGGGCCGTGTATTCATAAGCGGATTACCGGGTGCGGCGTTGGTACTGAGTATTTGGCGGTCACTCCTGATGGTGAGCTTTATCCTTGCCATCAATTTATCGGTGAGAGTCAGTTTTTGCTTGGTGATGTTTGGCGTGGTGTTGAAAATGAGTCTCTACGCAATGAATTTGCCAAAACCAGCATTTATTCCCGCAGCGAGTGCCGGGACTGCTGGGCTCGGTTTTACTGTAGCGGCGGCTGTGCGGCAAATGCTTTTTTCGACTCCGGCAGTATCGGCGGTGTTCATAAGCTCGGCTGTGAGCTTTTTAAAAAGCGCATAGAATGTGCAATAATGTTCAGTGTTTCTCGGGTTGCCTCAAATAATAACAAACAATGACAACAACAACAAACAATCACAACAATAAAGGATGGTAATGTTATGAAAAGTATTTTGTTTCCGGGAAAGTTTATTCTCGGTAAGGGAACTCTTGATTCGTTTGGGGAGTACGCAAAGTCGCTCGGTAAGAGTTTTCTTGTGATTTCCAGCAAATCGGTCATGGGTAAAGCGCAGGATAAGATTTCTAAGAGTTTTGAAGGTACCGATATGGTGGCTGATTATGTCCATTTCGGCGGCGAGTGTTCTTTTAGTGAAATAGGCAGGCTTTCTGCGATTGGCAAAGAAAAAGGCAGCGACTGTGTTGTTGGCATTGGCGGCGGCAAGTTGCTTGATGCGGCAAAGGCTGCGGCGCATGAACTTAAGTTGCCTGTTATCATTATTCCCACTATTGCTTCGACCGATGCGCCGACTTCGGCTCTTTCTGTCATTTACACTGATGATGGTGTTTTTGAGTCATACCACTGGCTTCCGGCTAATCCCGATGTGGTGCTGATTGATACTGAGATTATTTGCAGCGCTCCCGTCCGTTACCTCGTTGCAGGTATGGGCGATGCTTTTGCTACTTATTACGAGGCGCGTGCCGTGCGCGATTCCGGTTCTAAAACTTGCGCTGTCGCCGCACTGGGCAGACAGACTCTTTCTGCTTTTGCTCTGGCCGAGCTGTGTCTTAGGACACTTCTTGACGATGGCATAAAAGCACTGCTGGCAGCTCGTGTCAGTGCTATTACCCCTGCTCTTGAAAATGTGATTGAGGCAAATATTTTGCTTTCAGGTATCGGCTTTGAGTCCGGTGGTCTTGCTGCCTCACACTCCATTCACAATGGTCTTACCGTCCTGCCTGAGACTCATGATGCTTACCATGGAGAGAAGGTTGCTTTTGGTGTTCTGACTCAGTTGGTTCTTGAAAATGCTTCTTTTGATGAGATTTCGTCTGTCATGACGTTTTTCGTTTCTGTCGGGCTTCCTGTGACTCTTGAAGAGATTGGTCTTTTAGCTGCCACCGAGGCAGATTTACGAAAAGTAGCCGATGCAGCAACCGCCGCAGGCGAGACCATTCACAACGAGCCGTTCGAGGTGACTTCAGAAATGGTATACTCCGCCATGCTAACCGCAGATGCAATGGGCAGAAGCTTCCTGGAGGCAGTGTGAAGCAAGGGGACGGGGGTTGAAGCAGGGGGACGGGGGTTGCTGCTTCATCCGGCTTTCCCCAAAGGGTCAAGTTGACCCTTTGAAAGTAGTGATAGGCGATTGCGTGAAGCAGCAACCCCCGTCCCCTTGCTTCACTCGAACCATACGCTGTAGAATTTGCGGCGGGTTAGGATTTTTTGTGGGAACTCTACTTTGTTGTCTTCTCCTCGGGTTGCTTCTTCCAGTGTTTTGTACCAGCTTCGGAGAATCATGCCCTCGCGGCCTGTTGGCGCTTTCGGCAGCATTTCTTCGGTTAACCTGAACCAGACCTTAACTGTTACGGTTTCGGTGTTCTCGTCGTCCAGATAGAATATGAACTTTACTCGTCTGCGCCAGAATAACCAGAATAAGAACGCCAACGGAATCAGCAGTAGCAGCAGCCATAGCGGGATGTTGTCCGGTTCTTCGGGCGGCTCGGGTGTCATTTCCGGGTCTTCTACCCGGGCTTCTTCCGGGTATTCATCATCGTCGGCCTCTTTGGGTTCGGGCAGTTGCGAGGTATCCTCTACTACGAGGATGAGCACCAATTCCCTAACAACCGTAATATTTCCGAGAGTGAGTGTGACCCTCACTGTCTCGTTGTATGTTCCCGGCGCTAAGTTTACAGCCTCTTCGGTCGGACGTACCCTAAAGTCAAGCTGCGATAAAATCTCGTCTGCATCTGCATTTGTAGCCGCCAGCTCAAACACCGCATCCTGTGTAGGCCAGCCCGGCCAGAACGCTTCTACTGTGAACAAGGTTTGTGCCGGGTGTGTCCACGGGATTTCAGGTGTTATACCATAGGAATTTCCACGATTCACAAACTCAAGCAGTACACGGCTTTCCGCCACTCCGGCTGCGGCATCTCTGTTCCAGTGTATCGGCTCTCTGGTGGACAGATTTGCCATCCTGAGAGTGCGGCTGTGCATAGCAGTGTCATGCATCTGCGCCCTGTCTACGACTATGGTTGGCGGAGTTTGGGGATCTGTCAACTGATTGAGGTCATCCGGTTCGGTTGCACTCAAAGTGAATGCCGCAGGCTGCACCGTCAGTCTCAGGACGATGTCGTGACCTATCCACGGTGTACGTGAGTGTCCGATGTGCAGTGCAGTGTTGCGTATGCTCGGCATCAGGCTTGGGTTTTCGGAAAGCTGATGCGGATGTGAGTGGCTCGCTCCGGGCGTGGCTATAATGTATACGGTGAGCCTCTCACCTGGCGGGATAACAAAGTAGCTTTCCGCAAGGTTTGCAGGAATCGGCACGGAACTTGTTGTCGGCTCACCATCCACTATATATGTGTGCGTGGCACTGCTGTGGAGCATAAAGTCTGTTGTGCCAATGGCTGTTTGACTAAACTCGAAGGTAACGTCGCTAAGTGCTATCGGACATATGCAGGTATTTGTTATCGTCACCGGGAACATGAGATGCCGCTCTGTTGCCGCTGTCATCATACCCGAGACCGGGTCTGTGAGCGTGCGACGTATCGGTGTCGGATTCTCACGATAGTACAGATGGAACTCAACAAGGTTCGGCATTACAGTATCCACCGTGAAACGCGGGATACAATCCCATGGTGGTGAGGGCAGCCATGGCTGCGCCGGACGGTCTTCTTCATCATCAGGCGGAGCCTCTACCCAGACAGCTTCGACCAGTTTCGGTGAATATCCCGGAAGCATCCGGAAATAAAACGGATTTGAGTTGAGAATCTCTAAGTGATCCGGGTATCTTGCAGTCCAGCTATCCAAGTCATATCTATCCCTTGTGAGGGCGGGCAGCTCTACCATATCACCCGGTAGTATCCAATAATTGTCCTCGCCTACAAAGCCGTTGCCATTGCCTAGATTCCTTTCTTCACTTATGCCGTCGTGGTAGCGAGCTCTGCCTTCCCAGTCCCATTCGTTGATATATAGGCTGATGTTTGCATTAGGCATTTCAAAGAATGTTTCGCGTGCGGCGGCACCGGCTGCGGTTGACGGCCATGCGCCTCTTTCATTTCGATTTGCCACAACACCGGAAGGTCGTAAAAGACCTGTGGGCCATCCTTCCGCAATCCATCGGTTCAATCGGAAGTATGGATTTGGCTCTGCTACGAGGCGAACCGTGTCGCCTACCGGCACGGGAACTCCATAGCGGAGAATCTCATGCGGAACAAGATTACCATTAATAAACACACCTATGTATTCTACATCAATGCCGCCTGTTTCGACACCTGTCTCGACATAGACACCGACATCTACAGTAACCGTGATAGAGCCGCCGTCTGCCCAACCCATATAGAATGTCCTGTTTGATGTTATGGGCAGAACTGCAAAACGGATGAAGTTTGGAGTTGCACGTGCAGCAGCTATTTGCAAAAAGTCGATGAAATCCGGTTGCTCAAAGAACCAGCCTACAGGTGCGTAGCTCTCTCCCCTTGACGGTGGTAACGGGAGCGGATTAGGCGCTATGAAGTAGGTAAATACTTCACCATAGTTTATGCTTCTTCTGGCATAGTTGGGCATCGGTATGGGGTTATTGTTGCTGTCAAGTACCAGATTGCCAGCTGCATCGCGCATATATACGTTAACAGGATTGTTTTCACGGTCTATAAAGGAGAAATCAAAGATTACATAAGGATTCACCGTCATAGTTATGGGATGAGTGAATCTGTTTTGGAAATTATCGTGGAAGCCTCGGTGATAGACTAGTTCTATAATCTCTGTATATCTGCCCGACGGGTCCGGACGAATTAGCGGGTCTATCGGGTTTATTCCCCTCGTTCTGACTGCGATTTCAAAAGCTGCTCCCGGTACATCTCTTGATGGTGCATGCCCAAGCCACTGTCCCGGCACCGCAGTAGGACAAGTGTTGTCAAACACAAGCTGATTGAGTGCATTTAATCCTATCGTTCCGAACTCAAATACATTTACACCCGGATCAAATGTGCTGGCGAAGTTGAGCTGAATATCAGGCACGTAAACCATCTGCCTTGTGGAGCGGTTGCGTAGTGTGATGATGCGCCAGTGGTCATCCACATGGTCATCGAACTGATTTATTGCGATGTCGAGCGGATTATTTCGCTGATCTACGAACATTCCTATGTTGCGCGTATGCTGCATATCTATGTCGAAGCGTATCGGCTCTACTGTGAGATCCATATTGAATGTGCGATTTGTGTTCGCTGCACCTAGGGCATGGTTGATGTTAAGGGTTGACCTGCGCGGAGTGTTCACGTTATTTGCAAAGGTGCGGGTTTCGCTCGCATCATCTTCCGCTATGACAAAGACTGTCAGGCTGCCGCCTGCCACGATTTCGTGAAGACTATTAAGCCTCATCGTTTCGGCATATGGCACTAAGTTCACAGGCACCTGTGTGATTGTCGGTTGTGGACCCAGCCCACGCAAATCTCCGCTGCTGTATAGTCTGAAATCACTTGTTACTACGCCATCTACTACCGGCCCCAAGAAGGTGAATTCCAGTTCGCTTAGGCGCATCGGACCGGCTCCTGTGTTTGTTATTGTCACAGGGAACATACGATGTGTGTTTGTGCCCAGCTCAGTTACACCACGTGGACGGGGATCAAACTCGTTTGGCACTTCATCTTGATACAGATGGAATAAGACCGGGATTTCCGTTGTGGGTTGGGTGCCTATTGTAAAGCGTGGGTTATTCACTGTCAGGTTTACCGGAATATTGTGGGAGGTAGCAATCGGGTTGTCGCCAACATCTGTTGCACCCTGATATCCGGTGTAGCTGCGGCGGTACGTGAGGCGCAGGTAGTCAGGGTATGTGATGCCCGGAGGAAGCTCTACCCTGCCGCTGCCGTCGGATCCGGTGCCGACAGGACGGATTATCACAGCAATCGTCCCTCCGGGAGCGAGTGTCAGGGCGTTATTATTTACGTCATTTGGCCATGTTCCCGGTAAAGCCGGTGGTGGCGGTGATACACCTGCCACAGACACGATTTGGAATCTGTTATTTTGGAAGGATTGCATGATTTCTGCAAGGTTGATAGATTCCCTTGAGGACTCGTTTCGCAGATTGAACGTACGGTGGTGACTGCTCGGGAGCTCGCCCCAGTACATTGTGACATGATGCCCGGCAGGCGTTAGAGTAAAGTTCACAGATTCTACTATGAGATTTAGATTGAGAACTCTTCCCGAATCGGGGTTGGGGTCAAACCTGTTGCGGATTCTGAGCGTTGAGTCTCGCGAAGTATACTCGTTATCCGAGCGGTCCGCGCTTGCGTTATTTACAGGTCTGATATATACAGTCACTTGTCCGCCGGAGGGGATTATTACATCACTGATACTCATATTCGCCGGAGACGGCACGTTTATGAAAATCCTATCTGCGCCGGGTGCAGGGCGGAGCCAACCGCCACTGTGCAGGGTGAAGTCACCTGCGCCTACTGCTAAGCCATCTACTAACCCCGCAAAGTCGAACTGAAGATTTCTCATCAACATCGACCCTTCACTGTCATTGGTGATAGTCACCGGGAACATACGGTCTGTATGAGTATTCAGAGCATTTTCAGCACGTGCCTGATCTATAAAAGCGTTCGGGGTTTCATCCTGATACAGGTGGAATCTGACGGGGTTACCTACCGCTGTGTCCGGTGTGCTTATTCCGAGGTCCGGTGCGTTCACTATCAGCCTGAGACCCTGACATGCGCAGTTGTGGGGATTGGGAAGCGGTATACGCTCGCCGCCAACATCCCAGCCTCCGATAAACTCGTACCAATTTGCTTGAGAGCGGAAATACTTGACCTGCAAGAGGTTTCTGTAATGATGCGGAGCGGCAGACGGGTCACGAACCATCATACCCTCAAGGCTCGGAACAGCCGGATTTAGTGGAGGCATATCGGGTCTGGGTCTGATTGTGATGCTAACCGGAGTACCGGCACCACTTACATCGAGGTTGTGCACCATATGCGGCGGATTGAAGCCGGGACCCATATATACAGGTCTTTTGGTTCCGGGCTGTAGTATACCACTCGGCAGATGTTCGTCCGGTACGCTTCCTGCTATGACATTCCACGATTGTCGTGGGTCTGAAATCTCGAAATCATTTACTGCCACGATTTCAAAGAATACTTGATCAGCATTCGGATCTGTCGAATCCACATTCGGGTCTAGCGGCCAAACCAGTCCGCCTCTCTGCTCATGAATGAAGCTTAGAGCGATTTCATCAAGGTTTATCGGCATTCTGGTCGAGAGGTTGCGCAGAGTGAATGTGCGCCTGTAAAGATCAGGGTCTTCGCCCCAGTCCATTTCGATTACACGGCGTGCCCGCGCATTTGGTATAACAGGCGGTGCCGGAATTATACCGGTAGGAATTCTCGGGTCTTCATCCGGATATCCCGACGGTGTCAGCCCAAAGTCTGCCGGCCACTCTATGACGAAGTTGACAGGGTCTATTATTAGATAGAACTCTATTGCAAACGGATCTCCCGTCGCACTCGTTCTGACATCCATTCTTATCCTATGACGACCTATGTCGCCATGGTTGTTGGGCGGAGGAGCTACGGCATTGGGGTCAGTGTTGACCTGACTGGGCTGTGGTACACGACCAACCCAGAACTTTAGATGAGCTTCTTCATCTTCGTACTGTAGCCGTGTGGGATCTATTACATTTTCTCCCGCCACTATGGCATAAGTCTGATTTGCCGGCCAATGTGGGTCATCCGGGTTCGGCGGGTGATCAGTTCCACGGAAGAATCTGGAAGGACTAAACACACCGTCAATAACATCCATGAATGTTATGTGCATCTCTTCTAAAATTATTAACCCAGCTATGGACTCCGGATCATTTTTAAATGTTATCTGCTGCCATGTATGAGTATAAGAAGGTATATTATCAGGCAGGTCATCTGTATTCGTTATAAGCGGCTCGCCTACATAGCGGTAGAGCCAGTGAGCACCTGAAGGACTATCTGTTACATAAATCTCCGGATGGCGTATGGTCAGAGTTATGTCTTCGTTTAAAATGCGGGTTACCGGCGCAGCGGGTGTATCGGGCGCAGCTTGAGCATTGTGGCTGCGCCAATGTGAAAGTTGTATGCGGCCACTGTAGGTATAATGAGGCGTTGACACTAATCCGCCATGTGCCGGGTCGTGTTCGCGCACCCTGACTGCCACGTCAATCGGAGCACCGGGGGTTGACGGCGCCGGATACTGAGCAGTCGCAACACTGAGCACCCCTACTTGAGGCCATCTGTAATCAGCTCCTGCTCCTTGAGTAAACGAAGGACCTACCATCGTGCCAAATTCAAGCACTTCTCGCAGACCGTCAAAGGCTCCCTGTTGTCCGCCGTAGATTACTCCTTCTATATCACTAAGGTTTATCGGCATTCTTGTTGAGAGATTACGCAGTCTTATCACACGCTCTGTCATCGTCAGCGGTTCACCCCAGAATACTGTTATATTATTCCAGTTATAAGGTGGAGTTGGCGGCGGGATCAGGGTTGCCTCGAAGTTGACCGGGCGCACGTCCAGCCTTACGTCGGTGATTGACTCGTTAACATTATAATTTGATGTCGCTCCGCCTACTACGGCTGTGCCTGACATGTTCACGTTTAATGTGATATTATTTATGTTTGGAACGTATGCAGCAGTCGGGTCGGTCGGTGTGCTTAGGTAGATGGGTATATCTCTGGACTGGCCGGGGAACAACATTCTCTGACCTTCCGGCACCTCTCTGAAGTTGAATAATTCTCCGCCTGTACCGGTAAACTCTATTGTATTTCTAATTCCTTCCGGCGTAACTGTCCCGGCTATTGTCAGCAGTCCGAGGTCTATTGGCGTTCCTGTGGTGCTGGCGTTGGTAATCCTGAGCAGCCTCACAGCGTTGCCTTGGGACTGTGCTGCGGTTTCGCTTATATAGATGTTGAAGTGATTAGAATTTTGACCCGTAGGTAATCTCGTAGGAGTTCCTACCACCAGTCCTTCAACCTCTCCTTCAACAAGCGCTACAGTAAACACCGGAGCAGCCCTGTTTACTGTCAGGTTTATCGGCAGGTTGCGTGTTACGTTCAGTTCTGTGCCCTGCTCGTTGTGGCTTCGTTCATGTCTGAGCCGCAGGTGGTTAGGCTCAGAGCCCGGGTCAAGGGTTATGAGACCAAAAGCAGTTCCGGGAGTGCTTTCGGGGATTATCCTGACGGCAATTACTTGCTCAGCTCCTGCTACAATCTGCGAAGGCGCGACGGGAAGATGTCCCGCAGTGGGCCAACCGTCAGGTCTATGATCGGGAAGCGTATGAGTTTCTTGGAACCTGAACCATCTTCCGTTTATCAGCGTATCGCTGCCCGGATTTTGATCGCCCGACGGTATCTCTACTACCCTGCCGAACTGGAATCTGCCGCCGGTAGTAAAATAGGCTTCGATGTCGGCGAGATTGATTGTCTGTCTTGTGCTCAGGTTACGCAGCGTTATGAGTTCTACGTGGGCATTCGGGTTTGCGCCCCACGCTACGCTGATGTTCTTTGTAATCGGCGGAGTCACCGGATACCACTCTGCGGCAAAGTTAACAGGCTCAACCGTGAGGTTCATGTGGATTATGCGTGAGACAGGCGGATTAACGAGTCCATGGCTTATAGTAAGAGTTGAGTTACGCGGAACATCAACAGGTGAAACTGCATTAGGATTAAAGGTGCGGGTGTTGCTGGCTGTGCCGGTCACTCTGATGAATACTGTCAGGCTGTATCCCGCAGGTATTTCCTGAGTGCCTGTCAGTCGGTTGTTACTTGGGTCTATCGCAATATCCACCAGCGTGTAGCTACCCAAAGTGTGCCATATTTCGCCTACGTTATGCAGTGTGAAGTCTGCTGATGTGCCGAAGTTGAACATTAAATCGCTGAGGCGAATCGGTCCATTTCCGGTATTTTCAATTGTCACAGGATACATACGATGCCGCTGCTCGTGTGCCGGAGAGACACTTGTGTCTGTACGGCGCTCAGCTCTATCAGTGTTCGGCGTTTCCCTGTAATACATATGGAATCTGATTGGAGCCCCCTCTGTCGGTGGGACGTGTATGTTGTAGCTTGGGTTTAGCACCGTTAAGTTCATAGCGATATTGTGGGATGAGTTCCCTGTATGCGGACTGTGGCTGCGGGGATGTGTCATGCGCAGGAAGTCCTCATACGTTATTCCGGGCGGTCTCTCTACCCTTACCCTTAGGCTTCCGCTCGGGTATACCGTCGGTTGGACAACAATAGTAATTGCTGACCCCGAAGCATTTCCTGCGAGACCTGCGGCTGCAAGCTCCACAGTCGTATCGGTAGAAGCAGGCCAGCCTCTTGCAGCATCGCCTATCTGCACGACTTCAAAAAATCCACCCGGGAATGGTGCTGAAACAGCTGCAAGGTTGATAGGCACTCTTGTGGAGAGGTTTTGCAGTGTGAATGTGCGTGTGTGATATCCCGGCAGTTCGCCCCAGTACATTGCTACATGCGGCAGCACCGTTGCAGGTGTCACTGTGAAGTTCACAGGCTGTACCGTGAGGGCTAAGTCAATGACTCTGTTTGGTCTTGTTGTTGAATTTTCTTGAAGCAGTCCGAACTCGTGGCTAATTGTAAGAGTTGAGCCTCGCGGAGTATTCGTAGGCGTAGTTGAAGTAGGCGGACCGTAGGTGCGAGTTGCGTTCGCTGCATCGGTTGCGGTAACAAATACCGTCAGGCTGCTGCGCCGCGGGATTTCGAGTGTGTCTATATTTGCCGCGATGTTTTCCTCTCTCACGGTTACTACTTCTGCGCCTGTGGTGGCATCGATTTCTGCAATGCGGAATACGCCAATATCATCAAGCCTGAAATCAGGAGGAAGTGTCGGTGTGCTGAGGTTGGCAGCAAAGTCGAAGTTGAGATACCTCAGAGGCATCGAGCCTTCTCCAACGTTAGTGATTATAATCGGATACATACGATGCTGCTGCTCAAGCGATGGGTTGAGCGCATTATTATCACGGCGATAGGTGCTCGGAGCCTCAAGGTAGTACAGATGGAATCTGACCGGACCCGGAACCAGGCTTGGCAACGCTGAGGTTTGTGGTGTGTCCACCGTGAAGAGCGGCTCAGTTACTGTCAGGTTGACCGGTGCTGTCCAGGTTGTGCTGGCATTAGCCGCTGTGCCGCCCACAGGAATGAACTGACTGCGGTGATATGTCAGTCGCAGCTCATCTGTGTATGGTTCCTGCGGTCGAGGCTCACGCTCTACTCTTTCCAGCGCATTGCGTGTTGTGCCGTCTACGTTCACGGGATTTGGCTGTATCACAACCGGTATGTAGTTTGGATCTGTCGTCGAGCCGACGTATCCGAGTATCGGTGCATTTGTCGGCCAGACACTGCTTTCTACACCGGCAACAGAGAATAGTTCAAACACGCTATTATGGAATAGTTGCGTTGTCTCACTAAGGTCGATAGACTGCCTCGTCGAGAGATTTTGTAGGTTGAATGTACGCCTGTGAGCACTTGAAAGTCCACCCCAGCCCATTGTTACATGCTGCGCAATTGCCACAGGATTTGCCGGGTCAGGCTGTATCCAGTCTACCGCAAAGTTGACGGGCTGAACCATGAGTCCCAAGTGGATAATTCTGTTTTCAGCATTTAACGGGAATAAACCTATGTCATGACTGATAATAAGATCTGAGGGGCGCATATACGGGTGAGAGCGTTCATGGCTTGCTCCGCCTACGCCGCTTGTTGTCCTTATATAGACCGTAAGACTATGGTCGGGAAGGATTTCAAATAGGCTGGTTGATATCTGCGCAGGAATCGTAACCGACATCGGGAGACCATTCACAATTTCCATTTGCCCGGTATAAGTGTTTAGTCTACGAAGTGTGCCACGGTCGTGCAGCGTGTAGTCTTGCGGTGCACTGAAGTTAAATACGAACTCACTGAGGAGTATCGGCCCGTCGCCGTTATTTGTGATTGTGACAGGATACATACGGTACTGCTGCTCGAGTTGCTGCGCAATCGATAGGAGCGGATTCGGAGCCAACTCTATACTATCGCGAGGTGTAGTTGTATGAGGTTCCCTGTAATACATATGGAATCTGACCGGATCTGACGGGTTTGTGACCGGCGTATCTACATCGAAAGTCGGTGCATCTATGATAAGCGTGAACACCTGATACCTATTTACCGATGTACCTCCCAGTGTATGGGTGATTCGTAGTGTTGCATTGTATGTGCCCGGTGCAAGCTGTCTTACAGCCTCTACAGTAGGTCTTATTGTGAAGCTTTGCATATGATCGGTTTCACCAACTATATATCGTTCCAACTCGCGGCCGTATGTCCAATCTGTAAGCTCAAACAGAGCTACACCCGGCGGAATTGGAGGATTTCCGGGAGTATGTACGAACTGGCGTGTAACCTCGCTGGCGACAGGAGCGCCCGGTCGGTTAAAGTATATCGTTTCTCTGCTCGACTCATTTGCCATCCTGAGAGTGCGGCTGTGCAAAGCAGGGTCATGTATCTGCGCCCAGTCTACACGGATGATATGCGGCGGATCAATCACCTGATTATTGGGTTCTTCAAGAGGCAAGCTCAAGTTGAACCTTACAGGCTCTACATTCATTCTCATGTGAATCAGCCTGTTACTGACTGCTGCACCTGTAATATATCCAAATCCATGGGTTATATTAAGCGTTGAATCTCTCACACTTATTTGCGGATGCGCTCCGGTGCGGCTTGCTGCTTCGGTTGCTATAATATAGACCGTGAGACTGTGCTCGGGAGCGATATCAAATGTGCTGGGAATCGGAATAGACATCGGGGAACCAACAATTTCCATTTGGCCGGTCTCAGCGTTTCTTCTTCGTAGTGTCCCAAAGCCATGCAATGTGAAGTCACTTAGTGTGTGGTCTATCGGGGTGTGTACAAATATGAAGTCACTTAATGCAATCGGACCTGCTCCTGTATTTCTGATTGTCACCGGGTACATCAGGTACTGCTCTGCTGTCAAGGCATTTGTCGCGCGAGCTGTGGTATCATTTCGCGCTTCCCAGTAGTAGAGGTGGTACATAACAGGTATTTCGCGTTCTGTGTGCGGCACTTCTACGGTGAAACGCGGTGCGTTTATTACGAGATACAGCGTAACTGTTCTCACTACACGCGGACCTGAGCCGTGGAGATCGTGGGTGAATGTCAGTGTCTGGCTGTATGTTCCGGGATACAGGTACCTTACAACCTCTTGTATCGGTCTTACTGTGAAGTCGAAGTAGTTTTCCGCCGCCGCACTTGTGTTTGGAACTACGACTGCATCCGGATTCCAGAAGCCGGGTGCTCCGGGGAGTGTATCGGCGGGTAGGGGTACGAACTTGAACAGGTCTCCAACGCTCGCAGGGATGTCGGGTGAGTTGTCTTCTGATTCCGGAGTTTCAAATACATATGTTACAGTGCTTCTGGGTCTATCCGGGTCGTCTGTCAACGCACGGTTAAAGTGCAGATACTCTCTTGTGGAATCATTTGTAATCCTTATGGTGCGGTGATGCGCTGCCGGTATCAGAGTCTGCGCCCAGTCTATGTTTACTCTTGATCTCTCAGCTTCTGCCGCAGGGTTTTGAGCAACAGCAGGCAAATCCAAGCCGAATGTCACAGGCTGTACCGTAAGTCTCAGGTTGAGCGTGCGGTTATCTGCAGCATAACCATAGGTATGACTGATAGCAAGGGTTGAGCTGCGTGCATTATCATCGCGCGGATATGCTTGCGTTTGGCTTGCCGTCGGTTCAGCTAAAACATAAACCGTCAGAGTGCTGCCCCCCGGTATTATGAGATTAGGTGTCAAAAGCACCCTGCCATCGCCGCCATCCACCGTCGCAGGTAGCAGCACACCATAGCTGTACAGGATAAAATCTTCAGGTGTTTCAAAGTCAAAGTTTAACTCGCCAAATTTTATCTCACCTAAACTAAGGTTTCTTATCGTTATCGGGAATGCCAGATGCGTTTGAGTTGTAAACGGCGGTAAGCCGCTTATTGCATCTAACGGGCGAGGGGTTGTTAGCGGAACTTCTCTGTAGTACAGATGAAATTCTATGGGGATATTCGGGGTTGTGGTCGGTGTGTCCAGCTCGAAGCGATGCGGCATTATCGTGAGGGTAAGCGTTACGTATTCTATGTGTACTTCAGTTCCGTCTGCTCCGGGCGTTCCGAGTGTGTGTGTTATTCTCACGTCCTCTGTGTACGTTCCGGGCATGAGATTAACAGCCGCTTCGGTCGGGCGAACTCTAAAGTCAAGAAAGTCTCTGCTTGCTTGCAAATAATAGTTTACGCTGTCTGCCGGCCACTCCGAGCCGCCATCTACGGCCACAACTTCAAACAGATTACGGAAAGCAGGATCGTCCCGGTCCGCCGGCCATGGGAAAGCCGGTGAGCCGTCAACAGGGGCTTGATTTACAAATTCAAGCTCGACTCGGCTCTCTGCCACAGCTTGTGCTGCCTCTTCCGGGCTGCTTACGTCCATCGGCTCTACGCCTGAGCGATTTGCCCTTGCAAGCTCGGACAAGTTCTCCGCCGCACCTTGTGCTGCGCTTGCCGGACGATTGAAGTATATCCGCTCTCTGTCTGAGCGATTTAACATTCTGAGCGTACGGTAGTGGCGGTGCTCACCTTCTGCTACAGGCTCTTGCGCCCGGTCTACCGTGACAAGATCCGGAGTTTGAGTAACTGTCGCAGGATTGAGATCGGCAGGCGCAGTCAGGTCAAAGGTTATCGGCTCTACTGCGAGTCTCAGGTGCATAGTGCGCGGTGCAATCGGGGTATATGGATAACCGAAGCTGTGGTAGATATCAATGGTTGCACTGCGTGCTTGTTCTATCGGCCATGCTCTGCTGTGATTTGCCGTGTCTCGCGCTATGAAGTTGATAACGAGATAGCCTCCGGGCTCTATCGTGTAGCGAGCATCTGTCGAAGTCGGTGCATCCAAAACTCTAAAGTTATCATTAAACACATCATCGCCAACGAGGTTGAGGTCACTGAAGTATATCGGTCCTGCGCTATAGTTTGTAATCGTTATCGGGAATGCCATATATGTTTGATAATCAAACGGTGGAATACCATCCGCATCACCATCACGGCTATCCGTGATTGGCTCTTCACGGTGGTAGAGGTGGAAGTCTATCGGGTTGTCTGCTGATGTACCCGGTGTGTTTATGTCAAACCTCGGTACCGCTACTACAAGAGTGAGCTCTACGCTTCTCGTAATCGTGCGGCCGCCGTATACGTAGGTTATAACCAGTGTTTCGGTGTATGTACCCGGGCTAAGACTTACTGCCGCAGTGGTCGGGCGGATGGCGAATACTTTGTTGCCGTTTGGTGCCAGCTCATGACCGCTACGCCACTCTGAGCCTTCTTCTACAGTGCTTACAATCTCAAACAGGGTTTGTGCCGGGTTATACAAAGGATCGTCCGTAATAAACCACGGAATTAGGGGCATCGTGTCATTATATCGATCGGCATCTATAAACGCATATGTCACACTGCTCAGCACTGCGCCGCCTTCAGCCGTGCGGCTGAATACTATCGGCTCTCTGGTGGAAACATTTGTCATTTCGACATTGCGGTGGTGGTGGTTAGAATACAGCACCTGCGCCCAGTCTACCGTGATGGTTCGCAGCTCTTGGGTATCCGGCAGCGCGGCGTTGAGCACGGCAGGTACATCTAAGTTAAACTCAATAGAGCTGACGGTGAGATTCAGAGCCACTGTTGCTGACGAGCCCTCGGTCGCTCCGCCCGCAGGTAGTGCGCCCGCAGGTAACGCTATATTGAGCACAGCATTATGCACACGTGTAAAAACTTCGGGGTCACTATTAGCGACATACAGCGGTGGAGCAACTACTCTTACCGGAATGTCTACAGTTTGGTTTGGTGCAAGCAGGTTGCTTTCCCCAAGCGGACGTAAGGGGCGTGTGAAGTCAAATATGTTTTGATCTGTGCCTGAGATACTGAGGCTCAAGCCCACCTCAGTGAGGTCGATATGACCCGGCCCGGGATTTCTTATTCTCACGAATTGCGTTCCGTGCGGAACTCTCGTCGGGTCTTCACCCATGTACAGCGTGAAGTCCACCGGTGGATTCGGTCTCGGAACTGTTATATCAACAACCTCAAAGCGTGGTGGGCTGACCGTGAGAGTCATCGGTCGGTTGTGTGTAATATCTTCTATCGTATCATGAGGCGTGCTGCGGACGTAGCTCAACCTTAGGCTGTCTGTATGTGTACCCGGCGGGCGGTTTACCCTGCCCAGCATCTCAGATGCGAGGTTTGTTTCGGGAACAACTCTTACAAGAATCCGAACTTCCTCGCCCGCATCTGCCGTTGTTGCACGTCGTGCAAGCTCGCCTGTAGTAGGCCAGCCGGGTGTGATAACAGTGCCGCTTGCATCAATTTGACCGATTATTTCAAACACAGCATCATCACCGTGCAAGAAGCTCTGCACTATTCCCGCAAGTTCGGGAGAGCCGGGATTATCATAGCCATCGGGAGGAACAGCCGCAGCACCTGCAAGACGTATGGTTTGCCTTGTTGAGAGGTTACGCAGCGTGAGTATGCGTGTGTGCGGGTGCTCCGCGAGATTACCCGGCAGCTCGCCCCAGCCCATAGTGACTGTCGGGTCATCCAGTGTTGCCGTGAAGTTCACGGGCATAATATCAAGCGTGAGGACTATGTTGTGGATTCTGATATGTCCGCTCAGCGTTCTATGCGTTAGTCTTAGGGTCACATGGTAAACACCCGTCATGCCTGTGGCTATCGCGTGATTTATAGCAGCCTGAGTCGGGATGATTCGGAGGTTTATATATTCATCTGCGCCCAGTGCCTCTAATTGGTCTGCCGGGTCTAACTGGTCTGTCGGCCAGTTGGTGATTTCAAACATATTGCCGAAAAGCGGATGGGTATCTCCTAGGTATACCGGCTCGCCCTCTGCGTTTACATGGTGGTAATCTACAAAAGCGTATCTGATTCCTGATGAAGCATCCGGCGCGTTTTGAGCTAAGAACGGTATCGACTCTGTTTCTGAAGTGTTTCTCAGCGTTGCAGTCACGTTATGATACGGATGGTTGTTTGTCAGCGGCTCTCTGTAGTAGAAGCGAAATACCGGGCTGTGATTTGGTGTCATATCAAAGGTCGTGGTCAGCTCGGTCACGTTTAGCCTTATATATCTATCGCGCACACGTATCAAATCATTTGTAACATCGGCGTTGGTAGAAGCGTTACCCTCTTCTGCTCTTATGATATGCTCGGCGTAAAGTGTTCCGATTCTCATCGCACCCGTAGTGACTTCACCCTGTTCGTTGACAGTAACATTAGGCCTAATGCTTGCATCTGCCGTCGCGCGGACTCTCACTGTCAGCGTTTCACCAGGCCACAGCCAGTTGCGAGCCCAGTTTTGGTCGTAGTTTTGAGCATAGGGCGGAACTGCCGGGAGAGCACCCGTGCGGTAGTCTCTGATTTGGAATACAAAGTCAGGATAATCCGGATCTGTATGCGGGTCGTCGAAGGTAAATTCGAGGTCGCCCAGTATAAGCTCGAAGTTTCTTATAAAGGCTGTGGTTGCAGGTGAACTGGGTCCAATCACGCCTCCGGCAGGTGGATTCCAAACGGAGCCGCCTGTGCCGATAAATATCGGGCCTTGACCTGTATTTTCTACCACGATGTCGCGCAGATTTTCTTCGCGCCACGCGTTTTCGCCTACATCGAGCCTAATAATCGGTATGCCGGCATCTGTTTGCGGCGTGGTTATATCATGGGTCGGCCTTTCTATCAGAAGCTGTAGATTTTGGCTGGTGAGCACATCGTCTGTGACCGCCTCAAGGCTGCGGTAATAACTGATTGAAAGCGTTGTCTGATAGAGACCCGGTATATTTTCCATAGCAGCCCGAGTCGGCATGATGTAGACTATAACAGGCGGCCCGCGCACAGAGTTATTCGGAGAGCGGAAGAGTGTGCCTGCTAAGCCTCGTCCATCCGGGCTTATTGTCACGACGTTCTCGGGTTCGGTATCCTGATTTTGAGGCGGTGTATGTACAAACACAATCTCAAACAGCTCGGGATAGTCGCCGAAGTCAAACTCGATGTCACTAAGGTCAATATCCACGCCGGTCGCATCGTTATATAGCACCACTCTGAACCCGCGCACGGGAGATGTGCTTATTATTTGGTGTAATTCCGTATCCGTGAGAACATCAAAGTCTAAGCCATGCCACCTGACATCACGCCTGTACATATTTTGCGGCTGTGTACGCAGCGGTGTGATTGCAGCATCTACATTGACATGCTTGAGTTCCAGCTCAAGGGTCGCTCTGTAAATATGTGCTTCAGCCTGATGTATGTGGAATATCTGCATGACTTCCCTGCGGGTAACGCCTCGCGCCGCAAGATTTTCTTCAAGCAGTGCATTTACATTCGGGTGTATTATGAAGGTCGCACCATGCTCTCCGCCGGGCACGATAGCGCCGTTTTCATCAACGGTTGCGCCCGGAATATGTCTGCCGCCGCTTGGCTCATATGTCGGATGTGTATCGTGGTCTGTCAGCCATGTGACAACCTGCGGGAACAGGTTTTGATTTTCAACCTGTGAGAAGTTGTGCACGGTTTGACTTGTACCATCCACAGTAATATTTTGTCCTAAGAACCGGACACGCAGGAATGAATCATCAATGCTTAGCGGCACACGGCTTTCGTTTATGACTGTGACATAACGCGGGTGGGCTGTTATGGGTTCTTCGAGGTAATAGTCAAAGTCATAGATAACATTATTACCGGGACCGATGCCCTGCATTGTCTGTGGAATTCTTGTACTCTCGCCGGAAGCTACGCCGTCTACCAGTACTCTGAAGGTCGGCGGAATAACGCGTAGTGTGAGCGTGGTCGGGTCGTTGAGCAGTGCCTCTTGATGGCTGCGCATCTGTATATTGCCGCTGCTATGCCTGAGCTCAAGCGTTACAGGGCCGGCGCCGAGAGCGTTTGTCTCCCCTTCTCTCGGTCTCACTGTGAACTCGGCAGAATCATCTGCGTAAAGCACTAGGGGACCACCGTTATCAGTAGTGGGCCAGTCTACTATCATGAATCTGTTTGGCATAAACTCAAATGTCAGGTCGCCGCCAACCAGAGCACCACCTACCAGGCTGCCTAAATGCAGCGGTGCCGTTGCGTGGTTTGTAATTGTGAATGCGCGTGTGTGCATATCGTGAGATTCGGGGCTTTCACCTATGTATAGTGTAAATTCCTCATCACTTGGCGTAACCGAGAAGGTGCGCTGTCTCACCTCTATCCTGATATGCTGAGAAGTATAGAGCTCTACTGCATTGTAGAGTATGCGAATGTAGCCTTCGCGCGGCCCTACACTGTTCATCGTCGCAGCGGTCGGGCGTATGCGGATTATACGATACTCGCCAACGCGGCCGCCATCTTCCAGCGGAAGCGGGATGTGAGGTCCTAAGCCATCATTCGGATTTTGCGGGTTAAACGCCGGCAGTCCATATCCCGGCACTACCTCAAAACCTGCGGGAATCACTAAGGTCATGTTGCTATAGCGCAGATATCCCGTGCCTATGTTGCGTATTCTGACCTCGCGTATGAAATCATCAACCGGCTCATGGATGTATGCCGGAGATATTAGGATTGGGGTTGAAGATACCCATGGCTCCGGATATTGCGCTAAATACTGCTCAATCACAGCATTTAATGTCGGTACGGGTCCTTGCAGCCGCATTTCGATGTTTGTGTTTATGGGGATTTCATCACCGCTGTCGCGCCACTCTGTTTGACCGTCATCAAGCAAGAACAGATATTGGCTCTCTCCCGAGAGTGTCAAAATGTCGGTAAATCGTCTGTATTCGTCAGGCGGCTCGCCGAACAAGCCCGTTCTTGGTCTGATGCGTAAGCGTATCGTGTCGGTTGCAGGTGCAGAGCCCGGATTTTCATCGTTTGCTTCAACTCGCGCTCCGAGCACAATTTGCGATAGCTGTGAAAGCTCTGTGATGGGGACCGGATTGCCGGCTGCATCTCTGCCAAAGCCTGAGACACCAACTACACTAAAATCAGTGCGTGTCAGGGAGTAGCTTAGATTTACCAGTTGCAGTATGCTGAGGTTACGTATCTCGATGTACCTGTCGGCTAATCCGAACCAGTTCACAGGCCCGGTCTCTCCAACTATGACAGTAGGAGCACCGTCATTGTATGCCGGCAAGCCGTAGAGGGGCACGCTGTGAGGATAATCCAGTGTGAAGTTCAGATGGTCTCTGGCATAATCAAACTCCGGCGGAGCGACTTCAAAGGTGAGCGGTATCGCTATAACAAATCGGCCGGAACGTGGCCCGTCTGTACCCACGACCTGCAAGACTCCTGTATGTATGCCAACGGGTAAGCCCGTGCGCGGACGTACGGTGATTTCCGTATACTCAAAGTCCCATTCGCGAGCTTCCATGAAGTCACGGAAACCCGGTACAACCTCAAATGTCGGATATATTTCACCAAAAGGAGTGCCGATGGCGACAGCTTCGATATTTACAAGGCTGAAAGTCTCTTCATTTGTGAATCTGAAGGTTATCGGTCCTGTATAGCCCGGCGTGGTAGTGGACAAACGAGCTGCATCCGAATAGCCGTGTATGAGCTGTCCGAAGTTTGCGCTGTCAATATTTTCCGGTCTCACAATCTCATAACCCACGCGGAACTCTGCTACTGAGAACATCAGCTCTGCTTCAAGCATTATATGTCCGGCTGCATCTCTGACAATCAGCACATCGCGGTAAATACCCGCAGGCATATTCGTGTTCGGGCGCACACCAACGGTTGCTGTGGTGAGCGGCCTCCATGCGACCGGGGCGTAGCTGTCAACTGCAAGAGTTGTCGATGGGGTACTGAGCGGCGGTGAAACCGCAACTACGGGAGTCGTCACAGTAAAGTACGTGCCGTAGCGCAGCTCTGCTACGAGACCTGTGAGCGGGCCTGTGCCTGTGTTTGTAACTGTAAATGTCTCTACATATGCGTGTCCTGCACGGTTTACGTAGTCAGGCTCGACCAATCTGTAGCCGATGCGGGCATGAGCCCATGTTTTTCCGGCGGGATAAATCTCTGCCGAATACTCAGGTAAAACCACATCGAATATGACATTAACGCTTGCAAAGAAGCTGCCGTCACCTTGAATTATGACTGTGTCTGTGTGTCTGCCGACAGGTAAGCCCGGGCGTATCTGCAACCTGAATGTGAAGATTTCGTCGGAATCCGGCGGGTGAATTTCACCTAAGAATCCACTTTGCGACTCGGGATATAATATCACAAACGGCGATGCCGCGCCTCCTGCAAGTATCGGCCGCTGTATTCCGGTTATGGTAAACGGTACATAGTTTCTAATCTCATTGCTCACCACGGAAACCGGAATTATCTGACGGTCCGGATGATGCGGCAGACTGCCGTAGCCCACTACTCTTGTGTCAAATATAACACTGGCTATAGACTCGTTATCTCGTCTAAACTCTACCTCTGCTTCACTGACAGATAGTGTCACAGGAATATCAAGCCTGAAGTTGTGTCTGCCCGTGAGGCGCAGTACATCTGTATAGATTCCGGGGGCAAGTCCGATGACGGGGCGGACGGTGAGAGAGAAGGTCTGCCCGGTGGTGAGTATGTTTGGTATCACATCAAAGCCGCCGACTATACTGAACAAGCCGCCGCCCGACAGCCACTCTGCCCTGATATCATAAATCGTATATTGGTTGTGAGGGGCGAGTCTGCCTATTCTGCTTATAGTCAGGTTCGGACTTGGTGCCAGAAGTGCCGGAGCATATCCCTGCGGAGTCATCCAGCTGATGCTCGGCGGGTACGCTGTCGCCTCGGGAGGCACAACCGTGAAGCTGAGCGGTATGCGGATGTATGGTGCATCGCCGTAGTCATCTTCTTCGTCTATGAATATATGGTCGCCGCGGATAAACAGGTGGTCTGTGTGGACTCCCACGCCTCTGCCGAGCACCGGGCGCACCCTTATAAAGGCATACATTCCACCGTAAAACGTGCCAATCGCTCTACCCGTAGAGTCAACCAGTTGCGGGACATATTGCCCGGGTTGCCCGCCTACTCCCGGTCTCCATGCACGGTCTATAAACTCAATCGGTGAATTGACCATATCCATGCTTATATCGAGTTGCGGGAACGGCTCAGCACCTGTGTTTCTGACACGAATCCAGACAGTCTCAGCCATAGCGCGGGTGTAGCCTGCGGTTATGTTGCCCCAGTTGTGGATATTTGGAGATACTGCTGCTCTTGCGGGGTTGACATTAAAGCGCAGCGGTACTCTGTGCTCTATGCCGTGTGCCGCAGTTATCACGATATATCCGGTGTAATTAAACGGTACAAGCCCTGTCCTCGGGCGCACGAGCCATGTGGTCGCCGCATTTTCCGCTACATCGCGGTCTGTTGCGGGAGATATAGGTACAAACTCAAACGCCGTGCTTGTGAGCGTGGCGGACACGCTTCGCAGTTCACCGGGTCCGCGATTGTGAAGTGTAAACTCTATCGTCGGCCTGATTGAGAATCCGGCATCCGTATCATCCCAACGCGCTACGAGGAAGCACTCAGGTGTCCATGGCGGTGCACATGTTGCAGTGCCGCACGCTGCGCTCTCGCATATCGGTCCGGGCCATGTCACCTCTGTAACCGCCGGCAGGACTGTAAAGCGCACCTGACCCGTGCCGTGGACTACGTTTGCTCCGCGCGCCTCCAGCATACTGTCTGCACGGACGTTGAGGTTAGCTATATATTCCCTCGGCAGCAAGCCGTCCGGAGAAAGCCCCTGCACGGGACGGACAAACACACGCACAGTGTGCGGCCACCTGCCGCCGCCGGCAAAGTTCGGGTGATCTGTGTGGAGGTCATTATCGTGCCAGAGGGCAAACGGGACAAGCCTGGTTCCGTCTTCGGGTGTAACTATTACACCATCGTTTTCAATCCTCACTACTTCAAAGTGCGGAGCAGCAAAGTATGCGTTGATGTTTCGTATAATCTGGTCGCCTATGTTTGTGACATCAAACCACATCGGGTCTCGCACGGTGTAGCGATAACCCTGTGCTGCCCAAGTCCGCACGTTCGGTGCGACCTGAATGTTGTAGCCGGGCGGCGATACTGTGAAGGAAAGCCCTGCCATTAAGAGCAGCTGGCAGCAAACCCTATCCATTGCCCCGTGGTAGCAATTATCATCGCAGTCAAAATCGTCATGCCCATCATTATGCTCGCATCGCTCACCGACTCTTATCCTCAGGCTTCCGTAGTGAGAGCCTTGCGAAAGTCCCAGCACGGGGCGTATCTCGACAGGTATGGCTGCGCCGCGCATAATGGGCAGCCTACCTTCAAAGTGAGCTCTTATAGTCTCAAAATCTATTTCGTCTGCCCAGTCCGTTGCATCTTGTGCCGGAACTTCAGGAGTTCCGGGCGTGCCGGGGATTGCGGGGGTGCCGGGCGTGTCGTTCACAGGGGGAACTTCAGGAGTTCCGGGGGTGCCTGGCACTTCGGGGATAAGCGGCAATGCGGGCAGCCTTATCTCAAAGTTATCGCTTGAAATCAAGGAGTATACTTCAAATGCCCAGTTTACTTCATCGTTCCAGTTATGGCTTATGTTGCGGATCTGCACTGTCTGCGGCGGTACATAATGCGCAGTGTAGCCAACAGGCCTCGGTGCCCAGACGAACTCATCGGACGGCTCCAGCCGCCCCGAGTGCGGCTCGACTACGAAGGTAAGATCTACCCTGAGCGGCTCTTCTGCCTCGTCAAATGTAAGGAAAATCGGTGCTGTATGGGTGCCCGGCGGCAGTCCGGCAATCGGGCGGACTACAAAGAAGCCTGAGCTGTGTACTATATACGAAACCACTCCGGTGCCGTCCTCGATTGTGTAGTACATAGGACCTCTGCCGGGCTCGCAGGTACAAGGTGCAGGGACCGGTTCACAATCATACTCGCAATCATCACCATGCACACACGGAATAAATCCATGTCCTCCGGGCCGTCGGCAGTCATAGCGTATACCATCTCTGCGCACGATTTCAAACGGGAACGGACCTTGTGTCACTTCATTCCACGGGGCTGTTATGGTTCCGGCGGAGTTTACTTCGTTTGCTCCGAGGATGTAGCCTGTACCTGCCAGTGCGCCGACTCTGTTTCCGGCTGCATCGCGCTGGAGATTTATCAAAACTGCATCGCGCTCTAAGCGCGTGTCCTCATTATCATAACCCACCGGTCTTCTCGGGAATGTGATTTGATTGTCTTCGATATGACCGTATGGCGGTCGGACTGTCAGCGTTACGCGGAGCTGTACAGTGGGCTGGAGGTTGTATGGGTCGGGATCAGGGTCACCGCTGGCGATGGTCAAGATAGATTCAAAAGTACCCGAACCTCTAAACTGAACCCCGTCAACGATGGCTATATCTATATCTGCATACTGACCTACTCGGATTGTACCCGGAATCTGGCCGGGGACACCGACATTGATCTGCCTGTCTATCCTAAACGGTGCCGTCGCCGTGGCGAGTCTACCCCACCAGACACGCTCCAATGTCAGAAACGCCGATGTGTAATGCGTGAGCGGTGTGTTACCCGTGTTGTGAAGCCTTATGGTTGCAGTTTGCGGCAGAGGCTCGCCGAAGTATATCGTGCCGAAGTTGAGACTGAACATCGAATCGCCGAGTGTGCCGTGCGGTGAACCCACAGGCGGCAGATGGCGCGGCTGCATACCGAAGATATTGTGGATAACCGTAAAGTCGAGCGAGACAAACTCAAGGAGATGATTTATGTTTGTCAGGCGTATATATTCCCTGAAGTGACCCTGGTTGAGGCCTTCATTCATGCGCACCTGAATATAGAAGCTACGATCCGGTTGCAGCAGCATACCGGGAGTAAGCGGGCTGACAGCCCTTGCCGTTGCAACTCTTACGCCATCTGACTGTCTTGTAATATGTCCCGTCATTGCATCTATGTCATAATGTATAGCGGGAATGCCATGTCTGATGAGATGGGAAATTCCTATGGTGTTTCCGAGTGCATCTCTGTTTAAAACAACATCAAATCTTTGGCGGGTGCTATCACCATCATCGTGGAGGTAGAACTCCGTATAATACATACGGCGGCCGGCATCATCGAGCATCGGTGCTCCGTCCGGATAGTATCTGGGAGCATCGGCAAAAAATTCTACATGGAATCCGGGCAGAATCTCACCATGTACACCCATGTTCCAGTGATCCCACGCTATAGCACCTACGATTGAGAAGTACACACCGCGATGTGCATCTAAGGTCGCATTGGTCAGCACCTGCGAAAGGCTTTGCGGGTCTCCCGCAAACGGATGTGTCCTATAGCGGTTTGTGTAGCGCATGATTTCGGGGTTATCCATGTCCGGCACACGAACATGTATAGTCTCACCATCGGGTCCTTCAAGCTCATGCGGTATGCTCATTATACGCATATCCGGCATACGGACGGGGAAAGTTCCTTTGTTTTCAACACGGATTATGCGTGTGTCTACACCTAGGTCGATGGCAAGACCTTGTGCTCGGGGGTCAAACTCCTCCGCCGATAAGTCTATGTCAAAGTCATCAACCATAATGGTAAACGGAATCGCAATCTCAAATCCGCCTTCGTTACGGATAAACATGACATCGTTGTGTCTTCCGGGCGGCAGGTTTCCTGCCGGATGCACACGTATGTTTACCAAGTTGTTTGCACCATATCCTATGACGGAGCTTTGATTTGCTTCCCCGGTTCCGACTGCTCCCGAGTGCATCCATGCTCCGGTCACAGAGAAGAACGGCTCAAGCAACCCACGCAGCGGCGGCGCCTCAGGGTCTCTCTCCCATGTAAAGAACCTGTTTAACGCTCTTGCGCAGTTGGTTTCATTGACGGCATCATGGCAATTACATATCAAGTCTCCGGCACAGGCAGTGCAAGCGCAGTCAGTGCAACTACAATCAGGCGGCGGGCCTAATACCACTCCGCCATGAGACGAAGCGAAGGTTATCATATCCGGTGTGATACCTGTAATCGGGAAGTCTCCGAGGTTTGCTATTACAAAGCGCTGAGAGTCTCCATATTGCATTTCTCCCGGCTGACCGCCTTCACCCGGTCTGTACTGCTGTGTACCTACAAGCCAGGTATTTATTTCCTGACCGGGGTTGAATTTTCCGAAATCCCATACCGGAACCTCTGCCCAGTCGAGCATAGCGGCACCGGCCATCCCCGATGACCATACAGGCCAGATAGGATTGAGCGGATTTGGAGTAAGAGCGGGGGGATTTGTAGGTGTTATGCTAAGTCCGAGCTCAAACGGCTCAATGGTGATTTCAAACGGTATTCTGAGCAGCGGCTCTTCGGGGCTTGTGAGCGGATTCCAAACGACCAGATAGTCTGTAAACCTAGTCGGACCTGAAATTGCATAGCCGGGATTTAATGGGTTTTCTCTAAAGCCCAGCTCGGTTCTCGGCTCGATTATGATATCTGATATATGACTGCGGCTTGCCGCGGGCGCAGGCATTGCCGGGATATTTGGAGTGTTTACATTGTTTGTCTCGTGAATGCCGGGGACTATCCTTTGCGCTTCGGGGATGTTACCCCATATGCCGTCTACCCAGTCTTGTGCTTGCCGCCCTCGGGGGTGCTCGCGAATGCGCCCGTCAACTCCGGTGTTTATAATTCCGTCTACCGCATTGCGCGGCGTGTCGCTTGCCACAACACCTTGTGTTACAACAAACGGGGCATTTGCCCGGCGGGCGGCTTCTTGTGAAGCTTCTTGTGCACTATCAAACCGTGCGAGTTCTTCTGAGCGTGCTGCTGCTTCCGCCAACGTCCATTGCTGCATTTGCTCCGTCGTGAATTCGGGGTCATCAGGGTTAGGCTCGGGATTGCTGATAACCCAATCTGCCATGAATGAATTTATGTGATTAGTTCTATTGGCTGTCAGTGTATTTTGCTGCTCATCAGTCAGCTCCGTGTTAAGTATGCTTTCAAACTCCCACTCCAGGCGCTCGATACGTAAGGTCGGGTGGAGACTCCCGCCGTCTTGTGCTGCTGTGCGTTCCCTGTGATAGCGTGTGCTTGAAAGCGCTGCGGGCATAGCTATATTTTCGAGATCAAAGCGCACACTGCCAAAGGCTGTGTCTGTGTTGACTACACCTGTTCTGACAAATCCGAGCTGCCTTGTGCCGAAGCTGTGGGTGGGCAGCGTGACCGCAGCACGCGCGGGGGACATTGCGGGGGGAGTTACGGGAGGCGTTGCCGGGGGTTCTGCCGGAGGTTCTGCCGGGGGTTCTGCCGGGGGTTCTGCCGGGGGAGTGGGCACTGCGGAGGGCGTTGTAGAATGCGGCAGCCAACCTGAGCTACGGTCGCCCGGAGTTGCAAATGCGCCTCTGCTTACTACTGTGGGCCCGCCATGCGGTACAAATGCGCCGGGCGCATTTTCCGGTTGTACCCATGTGTGTGCCTGAGTGCTCACGCTGATGTTAAGCGGCAGCACTTCAAACTCAAGCGCCACTTCGACTTCAACGCCGTGTTCGCTCATTATGATAAAGATATCGCGGTAAATTCCGGGCGGCAGGTCATGGCGTGGTCTTACGAAATAGTGATGCAGTCTGGCTGCCACTGTTTCAATAATCTGCGTGTCGCCGGATGTGCTGCGAATATCCATCAGCGCTTGCAAGTCAACTTCAATATTAGCCATAGCCGCGCCTATTTCGCTGTCTTCTGCTCTGCTTAGCTCAAACTCAAGTGCATGAGCAAGCTCCTGCGCTGTCGGTCCGTCGGTATCACAGCAGCTTTCGTCGTCTGCGCGTTGGACTTCTGTGGTCATGTGGATATTATCGTGCAGAGCGGCTGTTCCTGCACCTTCGCCACTGCCGCCACCCTCAGTTGGAGGTGTGTGACAGCAACAGTCGCCCAATGCTACACAAGCACAAGCGCAGGGATAAAAATCGCACTCAAGCTCTTGTTCAACACAGTCTTGCGCTTCGCCGCAGACACGGCATACGCGGTTGATATATCCTTCCACCGGATCTCTAAACATGAAGCAGTCTTCGCAGCAGATAGGGTCATCATCATCTGCGGCTCCCTCGGCGCGTCGGGTCAGGTATGCCTGATAGAATATCGCTCCTGCATTGACATCGGTATAGAAATTCGTTCCCGCGGGGAGAACGGGGTCCCTGACACCGCCCGTGCCTTGGCGGTTGCCATGTCCCGACTGCATTATGATGTGCGCATACATGGTCTGGTTTGTGTGAAGACCGCGCTGCATCACAAACGGTGAGACCCAGTCTCCGTCTATGTTTTGCACAAGGCTTCCCCTTCCGTCTGTAGCGGCTTCGGCACTTATTCTGCTTTCAAATGTGGCTGTCACGCCGTGTACACGGTCGCGGCCTGTATTCATAAGCTCTATTATCACATGGGAGAGCCTGTCGGGGGTTGGTGCATCATTAAACCTTCCGCCGCGTTCGGACATCGCCCAGGTGGCACCTGACCTAAATCCGGCGGTGTTTGACGGAGTCTGTGTGCCATAACCTTCAAATACAGGCGCAAATGACCATATGGGTATGGCATTATCGCGCGCCGTGTCGGGTGCGGGACCTTCATATATCCTGTTTCCTGCTCTTCTCGCAAGTGAAGAACCGGGAGTTAAAGGTTCCCATGTTATAGCCCTGTTATTGGCGACTGAACCTGCGGCGGCTACCGGTCTGTGGGTAAGCGGGTTTCTCGCTTCGTGGAGTACACCCCAGTTTCCTACAGCTACACGCCAGTCGGGACGTGCACCAAAAGGAGCAGTAGCGGCTCTCGGGGCTCCGATTATATCGTTATCGGGGAAACGGTTAAACTGCCCTTCGGGCGGCACACCTGTGCGCAGCCTCAGCCCGGGCCTCTGATGTACTGTGAAGGTGAGCGGGAATGAGAAGTATTGGTATGACCCCGGCTGCTCGGGAGTTCCGGGAGTAATAACAATATTCGGATCGTCGGGATCTACGACAGGCGGCACCGCGGGCACTGTGGGTGTCATCACCCTGCGGACTATGAGGTAATCCCTGTATGTTCTGGAGAGTACGGGTCTGGGTTCGGTTAACTCTACACCATTTTCATCGTGCGTTTCTTCAGCAAGTAGTCCAAAGCGCGGCATGACTCTGAGGTTTGCCTGACCGGGTGTAGCGTTTCTGCGGCAAGAGCATATTACATCCGCCGGCACACTGTCGATGGTTTCATGGTCTCGGTCGGGATGTAAGAACATACCGCCGGTTCCCGCAGGTGGTACTTGCGGAGATATACAGCGCTCGTTTATACCTATTGCATTTGCTCCTTCAAGCGGGCGTATAACTCCCCGGGGAACAGTTCCGGTACCCGGGTCAAACGGTATGCCGGCTGCTCCCGCCGTAGGCGGTGCCGCATGACCCGGTGTCAGTCCTCTATATACCATAAAGTAGGGGCTGTCAGGCTCAAAATCGAAATCTTCATGACCGTGGGGATGACGTGAGAAGCCTATCTGCGTGGCTCCTTCGCCTACGACATTGAAGTTTTCATTCATCCTGCGCAGCCATGTGGCTTGCGCATGCAGGGTTCCCGGCACCCATGGTGCGGGGAGTGCTGCTGCGGCTGTGCCCATTGTCTCAAGGCTTCCGGGATTTGCGATAGTTCTTTCCCAGTTTATACCTGTGATGTCAGCTATCCCGAAGTTGCTGAAATTAAACTGTGCGTAACCCGTGCGATATGTGCCGCGCGCATCTAAGTCGTGGTTTAGTCTGTAGTGCTCATCACGGGAGGTAAATGTCCAAGATGTCGGGCTGACACTGAGGTCATGGCCGGCAGGTTGTACAACAAACACCACGGGAACCCGCAGCTCTAAGCCGTATCTGCCGCGCAGTATCAGATAGTCGCGGTGCGTACCGACAGGCAGTCCTACAACCGGGCGTACCCAGATTTGACCAACAGTCTGATAGCCGCTGCCCGGCATACGCACATCCCATCTCCAGCCCTGCGCTGTTTGTGTGCTTGCATTAACCATCATGTTGTTTGTGACTTCAAACGGCGGCGAGCCGTGCATAGGATGGTTTTCATCCTCTTGGCTTGCCCATGAGACACCGGCGGCATAGAAGAACAGCCTTGCACTAGATGCTCTGGGAGTTGTCTGCGGAGTGCGCTCTACGTTAGTAATGACTATCTGCCTGTGGCCGTTTGGCATATTGACCGTCTCGTGATGGCGGGTGTGAAGATATACATGCGGCGGTCCGCCGAAGAAGTATCCGTAGCCCACCTGTCTGGGCGGGAATGTGAGCGGTACTTCACTCGCCACCATATGTCCTAGATAACGGCCGGTCATGTCAGTACCCGGCGGGACTACGACACCTATGTTAAATGTGTCCTCGTGGTTTCTCGGGTTATGTTGCAGACGCTGTGTATCAATAGCGGGCGGCACGTAGGAAACCGTTCTGACTGTGAGCGAGAACATGGGGTCTATGACCTCAAACTCTACCGGTATGCGCAGCTCAAAGCCGTCAGCACCTTCCAGCACTAAGACATCCTCGTGTATTCCTACAGGTAACTGTGCTCTCGGGCGCACCCTTATGTTTGCTCTGCTGTTTTGTACGTCACCTGTTTGCACGGTTTCATCCCAGATGTCTCCATCCCATGTACCTGCGGGTGTGAGTCCCGTGACGGTCGGGACACGTGCGGATGTGAATGTGTTCAGCCAGCCAAGGCGCAGATACCAGCCCGACGTTCCGCTGTTGCAAACTGCAAATGGTGTACGGGTGAGAGAACCTACGGGTAACTCATTTCTATCTGCGCAAAAATCGGGATGTACCGGGTCTGTGGTTGCACTAGCCCAGCGCCACGTCAGATCTCTGATAGGCAGTGTTCCTAAGTTTTCAAGGTTAATCTGCCTCGGTCCTACGGAGCGGGTGTGGTTTGCATGTTCCGGAGGCAGGTCATTATCTCCGAAGTCGTGTATACGTACATCGGAGCGAAAGCCCAGATACCCCGCCATACGCGTGGTAAACTGTAGGCTCTGAGTTGGTCTCCTTGCGGCATTGAGACGCGCTTGCTCAGTGGCCCTTGCTTCGTTTTTAGCTACTGTGTGTGCAGCGGCTTGTCTTGCTTCCCAAGCAGCAGGGGTTTCCCAACCAGCAAGGGTTTCATCTTCAACGCGAGGATTAGCAATTGCCCACTGTTCATTCCATGCCGCCGCATCCCATGCTGCATCCCACTCTGCTTCATTCCATTCGAGGCGGGTGTTTACATAGCTTATGTTTTGCCTTGACATTCTCAGCCCCGGAGTAAGTCCGCGTTGATGTGTGGCAATCACATGGAAGTATGGCCTAACGATTCTTATCGACAAGGGGATTTCAAGCCTGAAGCCGTGGTCTGCTTCAATAACCAGTATTTCGTTATATGTGCGCGGCTGTCCGTCGTCGCCCAGAGATAGTCCGTCTCTGGGTGCTATACGCAGGTTTCCGCTTCTGTTTGGTTGACCGAGTGGCAGTGCTTGCAGTGTGTTCGCCGGGTTTAGCAAATCTCCGTCGCCCGGATTGAGTGCGCTGCCATCTCCTACGTTTCCGCCTATTCTTGTGCCTTCTCTAAGTCCTCTGGGTAGTGTTACTACTTCCTGATCCACCTGAACTGTGTGGCCGTAATTAAACATCTCAAAGTAGTTACCCTGACTGCGCCTTCCGTGGGTGCAATTCGGAGTTGTGCAGCCGGGAGCACAGATGAAGTGCCATGTTATTCCCGAAAGCGGCGTGGTTTGATTTTCTCCGCCTGTGTGGTTGTTTATAAGGTCTATCTGCCTTGAGCCGAGCAGTACACGCGGGTCTGAGTCGTCAAGTGTGCCCGGATAGCCATGTCCCCTGTCGGGGAATACAATTTCTACATCGGTCACCCTGTTTGACCCCGGAGTGAAAACAGTATCCGCAGGAGGTCTGACCGCTCCCGGCGGTATGAGCGCAGCAGGTACGCGTACATCTTCTAACGGCAACCGTATAGGTGTTTGCACCGGCACTGAGGTAACGCCTGTCGGCGGCACCATTGCAAACTCGCCGGGTAAACCTACGCTTATGTCAAACTGCGCCGGTAATACTTCAAATTCTAAGCTTATAACTATCTCTGCACCACCCGTTGTACCGCGGATGCGAAGGGTATCTCTGTGAACTCCCACCGGAAGATTTGCGTTAGGACGCACTCTGATGTTTGCCACGTTGATGCCTCTATGATGCAGCCCGTCCGGAACCTGAAGTACGCAGTTTGAAGTATCAGTGTGGTCACAATTAGGTGCGACACATGGTGCATTGTATGGAGTTGTCGGTGAAACACTGACACCGGTCGGAAGTGTGCCGTTTGCAAGCCTTGTCGGCATTGGCGAGATGCTTGATACGGCATCGCCGCCGAGTCCCGTGTCGCTGCCTGACCATAACATACCACCCGCTCTGGGTTGTATGAAAAATGGGGAGTCTGTGCCTTTGCCCAAGGTTATGTCGGTCAGTTGTGACATCGAAACATTTGAGTAGTTCCAGATGTCAAACTGCGTGAATCCGATTCTGCCTGCGGTCTGCTCCGCTGAGAGCCCGAGGGTCGCATTGGCTGTGCCATACGCGAGATTTATTGTGCTTTCCAGTATATACCCGGCTGTACGCGAGGGGAATACCCAGCGATTGTGTCTGTTAAGCCGGTAGGAGTGTTCACAGTTCGGAGGACAGGGCTGTATGCAGTCATCAGAGTTGTCGTGGACTACGCAGTCCGGTGGACAACCTATTATTACACAGGGGTGGTCTTCACAGTCCGGAGGACAGGGCTCTATGCAGTCTGCGGGGTCGCTATGGACTTCGCAGTTCGGCAGACAGCCTAATCTACAGCCGTGTGTCCACCTGCTATCAAACCATCTCCCCTGAGCTGTGCCGGGGCGTTGGGTTTCGACGTGCAGGTTGTGCGGCTCGATTTCGATTTCGAGACGGATACGCTCTCTGATACCTTCGTGTGTGTCTATTATTAGGTAATCCACATGGCGGCCGGGGAACTGATTGGGTCTCGGCCATACATTGACTGTACCTGCAAGTCCGGGTCTTATAGCGCCGTAAAGACCAAGCAGAGTGGCTGTTCCGTGCTCAACCATACCGCCGTCAAACAGGGCAAACGGTGTGTCCGGGCCTGCTTCAAAGTGTGTGGTAACACCTGTAATCGGTATCCCGCCAACGCGAATCATGTTGTACATACGAAATGCAGCCGTGTCTCTCGCAGCATGAGGTGTCTCCCCTGCTTGCAGTCTTCCGAAGTGGTGGTACAAATAGCCCGGCTCTATAACAGTTCCGTCCGTATCAACCACTCTGCCATGGCGCACCGGATTCATCGGGTAGCAGCCTTCACAGCGCAGCTCAAAGTATCTGAACGGGAGCGGTGTTATGTTTGGTCCCGTGCAGTTCGGGTTAGGACACACTCCTGTGGGGTTGCCCGGATGTGGTGCATAACCCGGAAATCTCGGTGATTCTTGGAGCGGTAGTCCCGGAGAGGGTGGCGGGAAGTCCGGATGGTTATACTCAAAATCACCAATTTGCCATAGAGCAGTCGGTCTGCCTGTGGGGGCTGTAACACGGACATTTGTCTCCTGGTTCGCAAAACGCATCGGCAGCGTGTAGTGGACTGTGTGTGTACCGAGCACAGGGTCGTAGAATCTTATTCTGGCTCGCCAGTAAAACAGATTGTCTTCATCTACCGTTACATCGAGGTAGTGCCTGTTTGCAAAGGTTGATACCACGTCAGGGTCAGCTGCACTCACTATGCGGGTACGAACAAACTGACCGGCCGCATTTACATTGCCAAATTCCCATGAGAATTCCAAAAATTCATCTCTGATACCTATACCGGCTCCGGTAAATGAGGGGTATATCTCTATTCTCTCATCTACACCAATACCGCGGGCAAACTGGTTGAGTACATGCCCCCAACGGGCGAGGTTGAAGCCGCCGGGTGCGTTGCCACCTGCGGGATGCATGACGTAGACACTATCAAACCCGTGGTCGCGGAGCAGCATAAACGGCGGTACGCCTTGGAATGTGCTGACCACGCCGACTGAGCCGTACGGAGAACCTACTATAACGAGCTGTAGGTTCGCTGAGTTTTGGAACAGTCCCATAGGCAGGTCGATAAGGTCTCTCGGCAGTCTTGCCGCTCTTATGCCCGGAGAATCTGCAAATACCCCTGTTCCCAGCTCATTATCCACGGCAAAGAGGTCAACAAGCCCGATGCGGAAGAGTTCGTCGGGGTCTATCCGTGCGGTCGGATTTTCCTCTGTCGGAGCCGGAAGAGTGAAGTCCGGAGGTATCATACTGAGGGGGAATGTTCTCTCACGGTTCGGGCTGACTGCTCCTTCGACAAAGCCCATCGTTGTGAGTGCGGAGTTTCTAAAGGCATTGCTTGGCAGCATTATGCCCGGTCGTATCGCAACGTGCAGCAAAGAGCTATTGCCTTGCATTGAGCCGGGGGAAAGACGTCCGGTAAAGTTGTATAGGTTGAGTGTGTCGAGGTATCGCCAGCCTGTTTCCGGGTCATTTGTGAGGTTTGTGCCTTGGGTTGGGTCGATATGGAAACCTGTTCCTCCAACCAGCGTGAGGGTGTGGACTTCATCACGGTTTGTGACAAAGTTGCGGTGCATTTCGCTGACCATACGGTCGTTTACCAGCTCATATCCGCTGTTTGGCAGTTGTATGCGATATACCCATGTCGGGTCTGCTGTACTCCGGCGTGTCAGGTTTCCGCTAAAATCAGGCAGATATATGCCTTCAAATCTGTCGAGACCGCCGAGGGTGAGGTTTCCGTCAAAGCGCGGGCGCATGACTTCGATAAAGACTGACGGGAATGTATCAAGCGGCGGGATTGCAGGCTGAGCGGGTGGGGTAGGCAATGGCATATTGGGCGGAATGAACTCATTGAGCCAGCTATCCTCTCCTGCAAATCGTACATTTTCCGCTAAATTAACGTTTCCGCGTTCGTTTTTGACTTCAAAGTAATAGACACCGGGGCGGTTGCCCGCTTCGGGGTAGTTCACGTATAAATTGAGGTTATACCTCGGGTCTTCCCACGGGTCGTTCCACACTCTGCCTCCCGGGAGAGTGATGCCGGATTGCCTCGTACCTATGTCCCAGATGATTTGTCCGTAGCCGATGCCATATACCGGAGCTGTGCTGCCGGGCTCTTCGTTGCCCGGCCCTTCGTTACCCGGCCCTTCACTGCCCGGCTCTTCATTGCCCGGCTCTGAGCCTCCGTTTTCCGGCGGAGCCGAAGGCGGCTCCGGGGGTATCATCAGGTGGCGGGTGCGGTTAAACGGACCGTCTATGCCCAGAGCTTCATATGCTGCGGGTAGTGCCGTCGGTTCCCATGTGGGGTTAAACGCCCACTCGGGGTGCATTTGCGGTGCTATGGGTATAAAGAATCCTCTGTAGACAGTGCCGTCCATATTGTACAGATGTGTCCATGCCCACATACCGGGCAGTCTTAGCTCATCACACGGTGTTCTGTACTCGACTGCACGTCCCGGGTCGGCCGCATCGCGGTGTCCGGCTCTGGAACCTGTTCTGTCGCTGAGGGTGTCGGGAAGTGACTCAAAGTGCTGTATTACGTACTCACGCGGCAGGATTGTCACTTGAAAACGCGGGCGCGGAGTAATTCTCTCGTGGCGGTTATTATATCTGTCAAGCCCTACGTCTACACGGCTGTAGTGCCTATATGCGGGGTCAACGAACTCGCCGTAAAACACATATATGCCGGGGATTATTGAGCCGCCGGGGTTTGATGTCAAGTCCGGATTAACAGGTAAAAATGTGTTTGCAAACGAGCCTATCCTTTGCGGTATGGTATCAGGGTCTTCAATATCGTCGCCTAAGTTAAACCTGAATACTGTCCACTCTACCGGCAGACGGTGTGTTACTGTTTCTCCGGTCGGATTTCTGGTTACACCGTCGGGCATCGGTACGGGGAAATGCAGCGAGCAGTCCGGGTTGGTGCAGGGGATATTGTTCGGGGTGCAGTCAATGTTCGGCTCATAGACTCGCACGTCTACGTCAATATGGGTCGGCGGCACTACGAGAGGCTCAAGATCATCTCCGACTCTTCGCTGCGCACCGTATGTGATAACGCGCACGGGGTCAAATAACATATCCATATGACGTTGTGCATCTGTAATCGGTATGTGGCGTGTTTCTACTTCTATTACGACGTTGTCTGTGCCTATTGTCAGCCCTGTTCCCAATCCGGGAACATCCTGCACGCCTCTTGCCGTAAGGATTAATCTGTTATGCACTGCGGGATTAAACGGAGCGTTGAAGTTTGCGTTTGTTGTCGGGTTAAACAGCGCAAACTGGCTGGTCGGATCGTCTCCGCTCGCCGTCACGAGTGGTATTCTCGGTGTGAAGATGTAATGGGTAGGGTCTGTCTGCGGTGGGAGTACATTCGGCGGCCAAGTCGTCAGCGGCCAAGTCGGCGGCGGCATCGCGGGTCGCGGCGCTCTGCGGACAAAGTCGTTTTGCCAAATCGTGTGGGCGGGGTCGGTAGTTTCACGGTCGGCACGGTATAAGCGATTCCAGTTACCGGGATTGTTCCAGTCATTGCCGGGTATCGGTAGGGGGTCTATTGCTCTGTGGTTTTCTGCGGGGTTCCAGCGTATGACATTTGCGAAAATATTCTGCGGCAGCCTGACTTCGTACTCGGTTATTTCATACGGATGTGTCTGCCAAGCAAACGGGTCGTTTGCCGTGCCTACGTCAGAGAATCCTGTAATGATTATCGGCATGACGTTTACTATTATGTCGGGTAAATGCGCTTGCGGTATTCTGACATTGTCCGGCAATACCGGCACTAACGGGTCACTTTCACGCCTGTGGTGTGCAAGCGTGAAGCGGCTGCCGTGTGCATTCATAGCCTCGGATGCATTTTGAGCACGCAGGACGTACGTGCCGTGTACGTTTGCATTATACGGAACCCTTGCCGGGGTTTCGCCTACGGCCGGTGATGTGACCCAGTCCCAATTCAGATGCCTAAACGGCATTTCCATCGCAGAACCGGCATTTTCATTTAGAGTCGTGCCGTATGTTCTGATAATCGGGCGGTTATAGGGAGGTGCTCCCGGTGCGGGAGGACCGTAGACATGGATTACCGCACGGAGGTTATGCGAGAAAGGTATGTGTGATGCGGCTGTGCCCCATGTGCCGGGGTCGGCGGGAGTGCCCCAGAGCACGGTTATGTCGTCTTCAGGCACAAAGCCCATAATCGTGTAGACCGGCTCTGCAACTTCTGCTCTGAGCTGCGGTCTTGTTGTGCTGCCGTGTATGCTCACTACGTGATATGGAGCAATAGCATCAGAACCCTCAGTAAGCCCACGCGTGCCGAATGTAAATATCGGATTGAAGAGGTATGTGCCGGGTAATGCGTAGAGGTCGCCGTGGTAATCCGGATTTGGAGCGCCTGCGGCATCATAGCCGAAGCGTTTATCATTGGTGTCGTCGTCGTCCCAGTCAACGGGTGATGCAAATGAGATTATTTCAATTGTCCCTTGCCTGTACGTCACATAGGTAATTTCCGGCGTACCGACGGTGATTGGGACTACAAGCGGATTCTGCGCTTCGCCCTCTTCATCCATAGGCATGTTGATATGTGCTATTGCCCTCAGCTCTATTGGGTACTGTAGATGATTACGCAAAAAGCCATACTCAAGCTCTCTGTGTGAGACTCGTCCATCCACCCATGCATTATTCCACGGCGCATTGAGCACAAACGGAATATTATCACTTAGTCTGTCATATATAAAGTCTTGCACTTCAAATACAGGCTGGCGTATTTCGCGGGTGATGAGTTGCCGGAGATTTATGTCTGCGGGCAGGGTGTGGTTAACATCATACCCACCGCTTTCAAGCGGCATCCTATATCCGTCGTCTCTGATCGGCAGCCTGAATCTGTAGTAATTATCCGGCGTGTCCCAGCCGCCTCCCCTATTAGGAGCATCTACCCAGAAATTATGCTGCCCGATATGTCTCTGATGGAAATCCGGTGAGCGCCAATCTGCGGGCACAGTAAGGTCGTCTATCAGTAGTCCGTCACCATCAGGTATTGGTACACCGTACGGGTCAAATGCCATGCCTCGGAGAAGTACCTGCTGAGGCAGCCTCAGCCCACGCTCTGCGTGAAGTCTGAATTCTGTGCCGTATGGCAGACTTGCATGAGCTAGGTTTTGGTGCACCTCTAGCAGCTCTACGCCTATGACCGTAAACACCGGTCCTTGAACGGTGATTATAAAGTCAGGTGACGGCACCATCTCTGATGCCACCTCACGGCGGTAGGCGTTACCCTGCGTGATGTCCGGGTGTTCGGCTGTGTTTGGTATGTTTCCGGTAAATTGCGGCAGACTTACGTTGCTGATAAATCTATAGTCGCCCGCTACTATCGGGTTAAACGGTGGATCTGATGCGGGTAGCCAGTTAAAGCTGCTGCCAAACCAATACCAGCGACCGTCAGAAGCCTCGGCAGCATTACCCATCAGGTTTCCGGCGGGGCTGTTTATGCGGAATATGAATGGCTCAACGAGTCTATAGTCGTCATAACCGCCGTAGAGGTGGACTGTTGCATCTATCACTACGGGTGCAAGGATTGTGGTTTCTATTGACGGCTGAGATGTGCCGAGCGGCACGTTTCTGTGCCCATCGAAAGTATTGGTGCACTGGCATTCGCTTACGGATAGCTGACATCTGATAGGCTCAAAGTTGTGAATGGTGAATCTTGGGTTTTGTACTTCTATGTTCACTCCAAAGGCTTCTTTTATGGAGTTCGGCAGCAAAACGGGGCTTCCGAGTATTTCCAGGATGTAATTTGAGTCTAGCTGTATTGCATCCGTCGCGCCTAAATTTAAAAGCGCAAGTGCTTCTGTAAGGCTTCTGGGTAAATCACTCGAATGCGGTAATTCCACGGTAAAGCGATGCTCACCGACTGTGCGAATTCTGTTGTTTTCATAGTTCCAAACATCACCGGAATCCCAATCACCGTAAATGTCACGCCAGCTGGCAGGGAGAACGAGTATGCCAATCTCTTGCGGCTCGCGCATATATTGCTCCTGATGATTAGAGCTCTGTGAGTATTCGAGATATTCAAATCTCGGGTCGCCATACTGCGGGTTGGGCACTACTGCCATACCACGAATCGTGGTGGGCATTTCTCTTAAGATTATATCTCCGCGCCTTGCACCGTATGGTACGCTTCCGTCATTATGATTCGGTTGACGTTCATAGCTTAAATAATCATCGAAAATGAACACAGGATGCTCGACTGTGACGACTATCGGGTCGGGGAGTCCTACTTCGAGATTGATGTTACGCAGCTCACCGGGAGCGCTCAGTACAAGAGCTGGGCTAAAGTTATATGTGCCGGGTTCCAGTGAAGCGAGGTTGCGGATGCTTTGCTCATCAGTCCATTCTGAAATACCAATGGTGATTTGGACAGTTCCGCCAGAAATGACATCACCTCTCATATCACGCAGCTCGGCTGTTGCGCTGATACGTTCCGGGAATTCTACATGCAGGTAATGTGAGCCGTAAAGGAGAGGTTGTTGCTCAACATCTCGGCCGTCTATGAGATAGTGCCAGTTTGTGACTACGTATTCACGCGGCAAGACTCTAACAGTTACTCTTGGCAGCACTGCGCTATGAGTATCGATTTCAAATATTCCAGGCAGTATTGCTTCAAATATGTAGTCGCCCGGTTCTCTGCCGTTAAAGGCGATATCATCACCGTAATCTCTGATACCGTTTACGATAACTTCTACGAGCCGCCATGTTACGGCTATATTTTCTTGAAGGTTATTGTACTCATATTCGTGTGGAAGAGTCCACTCCGCACGCCTTACAGTCGCATCCTCCAGATAGCCCGGCAATATGCGTTCTTCAAGCAGATCGTCTTGGTGTAAGTCGGTTTCTACCGTGCCGTACGGAACATTTCTTAACCATTCATCCGGCAGTTCCACAACCGGGATTTGGCGAACGGTGGCTTCGACAGTTATTGTCACTTCCGGCGGGTCTACTGTTGCCGAGAGCGGCACTATCTGGTTGCCCCAGTCTATAACGGGAACGAATGTGAATGTGCCCGGGCGGGTTCCGTCGTAGTAGTCTAAGCTCGCCGGGTATGAGTCGGTTTGCACCCAACTGGATACTCTCACTGGGATACGCTCGCGCTCGGCTTGAGGTATTTGGTCGTCATTGTAAACTATGATGTCAACATACAGTATGTCAGGCAAAAATTCATATCTGTCCGTGCTATACGGCACACTTGGTGTATAACCCGTATCCGCTGCAAATGCTGCGAATTCTTCAGGCAGGTATGGCCTGTTTTGTACATCCCTATCTTGGTCTACAACCGCTCTGTCAATCGTGATGTTGATGATTGGCATATTACTTCCTGCCGTAGATTGCAAGTTAAAATTATCCGGCAGGGTATCCTCGTGAATATACGCTGTGAAGGTGTGTGTTCCTGCCTGTGCTCTGCTTTGGACGAAATCACCCTCAAAATCAAGCGGTGGGTATGGTGCGGCGCGATTCCAAGTCACTTCCGTGCCCTCGGGCAGTTGGGTCGGCCTTGTCATAATGAAACCATCGGGCGCTATAACAGATACGTTTATCACCAGCGGAGCTACCGTGTCTGCGTTTATTGTTTGAGCGGTTGCTCTCGGGAAGTTTACAGTCAAGCCGGATGGGCTGCCTATGTCGTCACCTATAAAGGCATTGCTTGTGCCGAACGGAAACGGTCCGGGGGTTACAAAGTCCGTCGGTGCCGGCAGGTTGACTGCTGTTATGTTGTAATCCGGTATGCGTACTCTAACCTCTACACGCAACTCGGATTGCAGCTCTGCGCGAGTAACGGGGTCTATTATGTATCCGGCGGGCAGGATAAATTCAGGCTCGAATACAAAAGGTATCGCAAAGTCGTCAGGATTTATAGGTCTGAGTCTATCGGGCGGAGCCGTGCGGTCAGCAGTTGTGTCGCCTGTCACGAGGCGCCAGTTGACATAGATATAATCAAGCCTTGTTTGCGGCTCTGCAAAATAGCCTGGCGGAGGGATGTTTTCCAGTTTTTCCAGTTCAACCGTAAGCTCAACACGGGAAGGCAGGTCAAGTGCGCTAAAGAGTTTGCCGTAGCCCACACCATCGGCTGCCAGTGGTTCGCGAATCGGGTCGAGCACAGTTTCTATCCAAGTCGCTGAGTAGTCAACAATCTCGTAGTTAAGAGTTATGACATCAACAAATATCGTGGGCATATGGCTCGTAGATGATGGTTGTGGCACTGTAACCGTGGTAAATCTGCTGTCATCGGGATCAAATACCACATATTCGGGAGCCAAACCGCTACCAGGGAATATTACGACAGCTTCAAAGAGATGTCTGCCACGGACGCTTTCACCGAGCAGAGGCCCGAAATCGCTGCGCAGAGTCCAGTTTTCAATCTCCAGATAGATATGCGGCGTGGTGTATAGCACATGCGACGGGTGTACATGCTCGACATACAGGTTTGCCCTGACTGCCCTATGAGCTGTAAGTAATCCTTCGATATCATCATTTACTATGGCATAGAGCAACTCTGCACGGCTTGGTGCAACTGCTGAGTTAAATGAGAATGGCACATTAAACGGCACAAAGCCGGTGATTGTTCTAATCGGCATGAGTGTTACGATTGATGCCGTGATTGGAGTCGGTGGCGGTGGCGATGGCGGTGTCGGTGGGTCAGTGTCGGGGTCGGGAGGGTCGGGCGAGTCGGGGTCAGGGTAGGACGGGTCGGGGTCGGGCGGGTCTATCGGCTGCTCCGGTTCGCCGGGGGCGAATGTGATTGTTGCTACTCCTAAGGCTCCGTTTGGAGTGGCTGTGAAGATGTATTCACCTCTGGCATAGTTTTGCGGATTGATAAAATCATACGGCGCAGTCCAGCTTACAGGTATTAGGAGCTGTCCTCCCGTTGGCGGTACAGGCTGCGGGTCGAAAGAATCTGTTAGATCTGTGAGTACCAGGTTGTACCCTGCGTAGACATTACGGACTTCTAAGATGTTCGCCGGTATGCGAGGAAGTAATCCTAAGTCTTCTTGCGGTGTTCCGAAATATGCATCGTGGAGCAACTGAAAATGCTCGGTCGGCCATGCGTTTTCAACTATGATTTCAGGCACATCGACAGTGACTGTGATTTCAGGCATTGTTGGCGTGCTATTATCAACCGGGTGCACCAGACTAAACCGGCTGCCGGGTAATGTCATAAGTGCTGATGCGCCTCGTGCGGCGTAGAGATAATCACCTGATACATTCGGGATATAGTCTCCGCCTATCCATTCCCATCTAAGTTCTCTAAACGGCAGCTCACGGGCCGGTCCCGCTTGAGGATTATAGCCATAGCCACCTGCTCCTGTGCCATAGGTTCTGATAAGCGGGCGGTAACCGTCTGGCTGCGCGGCGCCATATACGTGTACTATTGCTCCCAGATTTCCGGGGAATGGGATGCCGCTCAGTCCTGTTTCAGGTGTGCCGAAGTCAACTATTATCGGGTTGGGGGTTATATCCTCAAAGCCGACTATAGTGTAGACCGGCGCGAGTATGTTAACTCTGAGCCGTGGCAGCGTTACTGTGTTTGCTATGGTTATGACTTGCGATGCGTTACCCGGGATTGTGCCGAAGTTCCAAATCGGGTCAAAGTGGTATACTCCCAGTGTAAGCAGGTCAGTTAAGGGTTGCGAATAGCCGTCTGCATTGACATCCGCCCATGTGAGAGGTAACGAGTGTGTCGGAATCGGCGGGATTACCGCACCGCTTGCAGTTACATAGTTTATATAGGCTCCGCCGACGGTTATTTCGACAGCAATTGGCGTAGCTCCGTCAGCTCCGCTCTCGGGCAAATGGATAACGGCGTTTGCCCGAATTTGCCCGGGAAGGTCTAAGTGTTCGCGATATGTGCCGTAGGGGAGCGATCCCCTGCTTACTATGTTTCCATCCCATGATGCATTCCACGGGCTTGTGCCCGGTCCGAACGAACCCTGCACAAAGCTCTGCACTTCAAATACGGGGTTTTGAATATTTACCGTGAGCCCTATAGCATCTCTCATCGCATTTGTGAGCGTGGCACGGTGCGGAAGCCCTGTTAGGGTCGGCGCGAGAACTGCTGCGTTTGCAGGTATACCCAACATCGGTAAATTTTCTGACATACTCGGCAGACTGACACCAAAGTCAAGTCCGCCTACCATGTGAATTCTTCTGCTCTCTGGAGGGCCGAGCCAAAAGGCACTTGTGTCTACCCAGTCTCCGTGCGCGGTATTGGAGGTTATGGGTATTTGGAAATTTGCCTCAGTGTGAAGGCTTGCTAAAATGTCGTGTGGGTAGTATGGGTCGGGCACTCTTGCATTTGCATAGAGCACTGTGGGCAGACTGCTCACAATAGTCGTACGCCTTGAGCCGTACGGTGCGGCTCTATCCTCTGCCTGAGCTGTGGGGTCAAGCCGTAGGTCAGTGATTTCAAAGAGGGGTGGCTCTACTTCCATAGTGAAGGAAGGCATTGTAGCGCCTGATGCTAAATAGAAGTCAAATTCTTCCGGCAGACCGCTCAGATTTGCTGTGAATGTGTGCAAGCCTACGGCTGCCCTGCCCGGTGTTGTATCTCCTTGCAGGGGTGAAGTGTGAGCCCAGTTTAGCACTGTTCCCTGCGGCAGACTTTGATATTCTCTCATCTCATGACCGTCGGGCGCTATTACCACTGTTTCTACGCGAAGCTGCTCCACTGACGGGAATGTTTGAGCGAGTAGCGTTGCGACCGTTCTGCCGTATAGGAACGGACCGGGTGGAGTAAAGTTTTCGGGTAGTTCTATGGAGGTGATTGTGTATACTCGTGGGTTTACATTTACCGTGACACGCAGTGCACTCAGTAGCTCCGGTGTTATGTTATATCCCGCGGGTATTACAGGCTCAAAGATGTAGCTGCCTGTTAGTCTTACGGGTGGCACTCCCCTGCCGGTAACTGCTCCGTATTCGCCGAGTTGTATAGCTTCCCAGGTTATGATGGGGATTACCCGAGATTCCGGCGGTGGCAATGCAGAGACGGGGTCTATGTCGAACGGCTGTATGTTTGCCGTAATCGTAGTGGGCAAATTAAGAGCTAGTGTCGCCGGATATTGCTCCGGAGACCTGAATAGCATACCGTAATTTACATCGCGAGGTGTTTCTGTAGGACTCGTGACTTCGATTATGTCGATGCCTATGCTTGTTATGTCAATATAAATCAGGGGGTCTGCTAAGTTCAGTCCTGGCGTAAAGTGCTCACCCGGCGGTATGATGACGGTAGCTACAAATCTGCGAATATTGCTGTCCAGCGCAGGGGTGAATCCGGGGTCAATGTTCCACTCGGCAATAACGAAAGGCCATGTGTCTTCGTAAAAGTCATGTGTCTCGTGAATGCGGTCAAATTCTATATTCGCTTCGACTACTCCACGATGAGTGCGCAGAGCAGATAATAAATCGGCAATGTTTGTAAACTCGGTAAGTCCCAGGTCGGCGATGTTTATGTTTGCAAAAGGTTCAAAAGCTGTGATGGTTCTGACCGGAGTTCTGACGTATATGGATATGGCTGTCGCTTCCCCGAGCGTTTGCGGGTTTCCGTCTATATCGGCTAAAGCCAGTTCCCAACGGTCGGACACAAAATCTGCTCCCGTGTCCGTCGCCTCAAGGATATAGGTTCCGGGGATATCAGGGTTGTATGCATTGTCCGAACGCCACTCCCAAAGCAGGTGATTAAACGGCAGATTGAGCGGAAAATCTATTGTCTCTGTGCCATCGAGATTGTTCTCGCCATTTATCGGTGCGATGTACCGCCTGATGAGCGGGCGCACGGCATCCGATGCGCCGTTTGGTGGTAATGGTCCGTATATGTGGACAATTGCCTGTAGATTTACAGGAAACGGCACTCTGCTTCCGGATGGGTCTACTTCTGTACCCCAAAGATTAGGTGCTCCAAGCGGTGTGCCGAAGTCAACTTCGATGGTGGGCACAGGTAGAAAACCGACTATTGTGCGGATTGACGGCTGAATATCCACTGCGAGCCTTGGGATATAGTCTTCATCCGGTTCGGTTATAACTTGCTCGTTTATATTATTTTCGACTATTATCGCGCCATTATAGACTCTAATATTGCGATCAACCGGTCGCAAGCCGAAGTTAAATCTCGGGTCAAATTGCTGTATCCCGGGAGTTCTCGGGCTAAACGTACTATTTTCGCCCGCTGCATTTAGGTCTTGCCATGTGATTGACGGTGAAACTATTGGTATCTCTATAGTTATCGGCTCTCCCGTTATGTGGTCTTGGGTTTCGTAGATGATATTTGCAGTGCCGGTACCCAAGGTTAAAACAGGAAGCGTTATGTATGAAGTTTCATCACCGATATCTCCGCGAGGCAGAGGGATTTGAGCGGTCGCCGAAAGCTGAGACGGAAGCTGTAAGCTCGAACGTAGCGTACCGTATGGGAGTGGCCCTCTGTTTACTATCCGTCCGTCCCACGCTGCATCCCATGGGGTTGCAAGTGGTTGCACAAAGCTCACTATTTCAAGTGTAGGTAGGCGTATTTCTCTGTTAACAGTCTCAGTGAGGTCTATGTTATCTCGTGTGATTTCGGCATCCTCAGGAAATCTGAATCTAACGTTGCCGTTGCCGGCTCCGTCTAATATTGCGCGTGTCAGCGTAAATGTAAAGCTGTGCTCGCCTACGTTTCGGCGATGGAAGTCGAGTGGAGCCCATAACTCATAGTCTATATTTTCTAAAATCAGATAATTTGTGAAATAACCCTCGAAACCGGGAATTCTGTTACCGTCAGCATCAAACGCCACACCGTCCAAGACAAGTCGGGTTGGCAATCCGAGGTCTCTGCGTGCAGTACCATACTGCACACTGCCTTGAGAGAGTGCATGATCCTCCGGGTGTCGCCGTACACCAACAACTGTGTATATAGGCACTTGAATTGATGCTACAAAATCCGGTGACGGGATAGGGGCATCATCAGCGCCAAGTGAAAACTCGGCGTGCCCCACAATGACATCACCGGCATCCGGCGGGGGTTGTGCCAGTTGCGGGAGGGATATATGGCTTCTGAAAATGTTGTCGCCGACTGAAACAGGATTAAACACGGGGTCTACCGGGTCAAGCCAGTCTAAGCTACTGCCAAACCAGTATCTTGCTCCATAATCAAGCTCATCATAAGCCGTGCCTATGACGAAGTAAAACTCATCGATAAGTTCATCGTCATAGTAGCAAAGGATTTGAGCATGTGCTGTAATGCTCGCATTTGCGGGGTTTTGCAGCCAATTTCGCACTGTACCTAAGTTTGTGCCGAAGTGAAACTCTCTGCGCCCGTTGAATGTGCTTGTACCTAAATTTTCAAAGCCAACAATGGTGAATACAGGATTTGCGACTGTCACGGGTACGGTGAATTCGTCTGCGCCGTTCGGGCGTAATGTGTTTGGCAGAACTATTCGGTGATTAAAGCTTATGTCTGAATCAACAATATCCGAAGGGAGCAGCACTGCATCTGTCACATCCGGCAGTGGCAGAGTTGGCAACTGCAAGATAAACTCAAGCGCATCAGTGCCGACCGTGCGGATTCTGCCTGAATCCCAGTCGGTGAATCTGTCAATCCAGTTTTCGGGAAGAGTAGATATTTCAAAAGTTCCTGTGTGCAGTGTCCGGTCATTGCTGTGGAGCGGGTACTCTGGGTGCGGATACTGCGGGTTTGGCACTTCTGCCGTGGCAAGAATAGTGCCCGGCAATACGTTGGTGTTGTTAATAATATGCTCACGCCTTGCGCCATACGGTACTGCTTCGAGAGGCAAATCTGCGGGTCTCAAGTTCAGCTCGGTGATTTCAAACACCGGCTCTTCGACTGTGACTTCAATGCTTAGAATGTTGGGCACATCAATAGCGACTTCGTCAATGGTGATGTTTCGGTAGTGAGGTGAGTCAATCGGTGGCTGAGGTGCAGGGGTGCTGAATATCGTAAACACAGGTCTGAACCTGTATAAACCCGGGGTGCGTGAATTCAGAGATCCACTTATCCATTCATTTTCAAGCAGATGCCTTTGGGTGCGCCATTCACTCTCGTCATCAATTGCTATGTCGATAACGTCATAGCGGACGTGTTCTTGGTTATACGGATTGCGAAGCGAGACGTTTGCACGTATGTGGGTCGGTAATGTTATATTGCTCTCATGCTCGCCATATTGCAGAGCCTGTTGCAGAGTCTGCGGGTCTAAAGTGCTGCCGTCATATAGTAACTCAATCCAAGACGTGACTACGTAAACAGGCGCTCCGACTGTAATTGTAACTGTCGGAAGATTAGGGTCTGCGGGTGGGGTGTGATCGCCCCAGTTTACTTGAGGTGTGAATACGAAGTCGCCTGCGTGACTGCCGTTCTCAAAGCCGGGTGCATCATTGCCGGGCGCGGGAGCTGATGTCCACGAAGTCACGTCCAAGAAAACTTCTTCTGGTACGGATTCGCCTTCAACCTCGATGAGCGCACGCAGTCTGTTTGGCAAATATGCCCTAGTGTCAGTGCTGCGCAGAGAGGTTTCAGCCGTGCCGAACGGGACAGTAGCTGTAGCCACGTAATTATCAGGAAGGAACGGCCCTTCGACGATATTGGCAAGGTTGACTTCCAGGGTAATTGTGGGCATTTCACCGGTAAAAACAAGTTCAAAGTTATCCGGCAAGCTGCTTTCGTCAATTTCCGCCACAAACGTGTGCTCTCCTGCGTGTGCCCTGCCGGTGCTTGATGAATCTGATGCTAAACTCCAGATGATTTCAGTCCCGTACGGCAATCCGCCGACAGGGTCAGTCACAGGCGAACCTCCGTAAGGTGTCCTCTCGGCGGTCATAACAAATGCATCTGCTCCCGGTAAAGATGCTATGAGCCCACTAAAAGTAATGCCAAAGGGAAATGGGCCGATTGTCGGAGGAGGCGGCAGGTCTACGTCTGTTATGTTGAACAATGGGACGTTGACGATAATCGTCGGTCTATATTCGGGGTCGAGCGTGAAGAATTCAGGAAGTTGAATGCTTGCTACAAACCTGCGTGCGTGCGGTTCGGGGTCGGGGTCACAGGTACAGGGTTCACATCGATCCCACGCAGTGACAGTAAAATCAAAAGTCCGCACGTCTTGCTCGTTTTGTCTGAGCTGACCGTAGAAGGGGTATGATGGGTGTACGTTGATTGTTTCAATAATCGCAGTAACCTGCGGGTGGCGCTCGTTGCTCAAGTATGTGCCCAGAGCAGTGAAAGAGGTAAACGTGTCAACGTTTATGTCATCAAGCGAGTCAAATTCTATGATTTCTATTTCCGGAGTGAGGGCAGCTACCGTTGATGTGACCGGCGGCTCTCCGACTCTGAATTTTATCACATACTCGTGTTCGTTTGTGAAAGGTGTTACGGTTGGAGCGGACTGTAGTGCGGTAATAGCGTTGAGCGCTTGCGATAGTGCGGTGATGTTGTTGAGGCTTTGCGGCACTGCGGTAAATGAGTAGGGGTGGTCCTGCCGAGTCTCACGGGCGTATTCATCAAACGACGGCGGTGCGTTCCACCCTACGTAAAGCGTAAGCGGGTACGGTGGTGTCGGAGGGTCAACGCCGTTTGGATCTTCTACGTAAATTTCGAGTCCGTGGTAATCCTTAAAGTCTTCCAAGTACACTTCATCGACATAGCGGATTTCTACGACTCTCACCGGCACATACTCCGGAAGCTCAAGATACTCTTCCGGCGTGCCGTATAATACTGCACCGTCTCCTGTCTCTGTCAAATTTGCAATCGGGTTATCCTGTGCGCTTATAACGACAATCTCGGGAATGCTGACCTCTACTTCGACTGTCAGGTTGCTAAATTCAAGAGGGGCGAAGCCGAAGTTAAACACGGGGGGTGCGGAAAATGCTCTTCCGAACATATCAAGGAGCGGAGTTCCGTCTTCGCCGACAATCAGTCCCAGCCAATCTATCGCCTCGGGACTAATCAGGTGAGTCATGCCTCGCGCGTACAAAAAGGATTCAAGGTTATATGCGCCAAAAAGAGAGTATGCTCCAAAAGCGAAAAGAGCGCTGTTTTCGACAGCGGTACTAACGGCCCCAAAAACTGAGCCCCAGACGTTATATACTTCAAATCGATGAACCTCTCTTATCCCGCGACCATCCCAAGGGGTCTCTGTGACCCACTGAAGCGGTATGGATAACTGGATGAGATTGGGGACCAAGTACGGATACACCGGGTATCCATCGGGAACCCAGAGCGGAACTCTCTCACCCATCTCGCCCCACCTGAACGGTACGAGATGCGGAAGCAGTTCTTCATCCGACACCATGTCGGCAAAGCTTATGCCGTAATCGACTTCGATTATATCAAGCGGCTCAATCGGTGTCCATAAATTCGGCAGCTCGATTAGTGCATCGCTCGGCGGGTGCATGAGAACAAACCCTTCAATCCAGTAGAGATAGTCAGTCGCCTCAGCGTGACCAGGGATTAAGGGCGTTACTTCGTTTTCGGCATCGTCGGGAGATTCTTCTTCTGTAGGAGGGTATGCAGGTTGATAGCCGATCTCGGTATCTTGATCCGAATCGGCTTCTTGGTCTGCTTCGCTTGCTTCATCTTCTGCTTCGTCGTCAGTGTCCTGCACTGTGTCTTGCTGAACATCTTCGCTATATAAAACCGTGATTGGCTCAGTAGTACCAAAGAATCTGCTCGCCAAAATAGCCTGCGATGGTGCGGTGAAAAAAATAATCACAGACAGGACAAACGATATAAATCGTGAAAAGGAGGTATTGTTAATCACAATTTACACACTCTCTTCCTTGAGTACTGTTTTATCGAGCGTTTGCATGCCTTTTTAGCAGTTTGGGTCTTTTGCGGAACCCGGATGCGAGCTTGCGCACAGTCTTCTTTGCAGTTACTTTGCAGTTAGTCCAATTACTGTAGCACAAAAACGCCGAAATTTCAAGTATTTAAGTGCACTTTTTACCTGCAATTTACCTACAGGCTTTGTGCACTTTTTTCGCATAAACCTATAGTCTAATCCCCTGTATTTGCAGCGAGTTTAGACTGCCCGTAGTCATATTTGCCGGTTTATTTATCAAAAAGCGTGAAATTTTTCGTCACATTTTTTGTATCTTTTTTTGCAATTTCTTCAATTTTGTGACAATTTTGTGAACTCATTGCGCGTGTAGAGAATTTTGCTTTTCCCTTACGAATTGTTACGTTTTTATGAACATAGAGTGGGTGCGAATTGTTTCAAGAATCAAGCTAATTGTTAAGAAATTGTGACTGTGCTGTAAGATGTTGTAACTTAAATCTCCAACTGCTTGCAAATAGGAGGCTTGCGGGCTGTTTTTGTGTTTTCTTATCTCCAAAATGAAGGGCTGTAGAAAAGCACAAAATTTGTCATTCCGATAGAGCGGCGTGACCGACGAATCTTTCGCTTGTAAAACAGCTCACAAGAAAGACTCTTCGCTGCGCTCGAAATGACAATTTTTGGTCTATTATTTACCTGTTTCTTGCTCTGCGCTGGCGTACGGCTGCCAGTAGGGGTTCTTTTTCGTTTGGCAACTGACTGTTAATTACCTGCTCCAGTAGCTCCTGCAACGTCTTTCCTATTTCTTCGCCCTCGGGAATTCCGCAATTTATCAGGTCTGTTCCGCTTATTTCGAGGTTTTGAAGCGTGAAGCAACTCCGGTTTTCCACTATTTCGTCTATCATCGCTGTTATTTCTTCAATTTCTGCGATTTGGGATATTATGCGTTCACTTGATTTTGCTGTTGTATCAGCCATTTTCACCTGACACAACAGTCGCATTTCTCTCACCCCTAACCTGTTAAGCCATCTTTTGACTGCTTTATCTTCCGGCTCTATGTCGGCATCGTGGTATAGTATGAGATTTATAACAGTTTTTATGGTTTCTTTATCATATTTCAGGCGGCTTAGTATCCGCTCTGCCTTCTCTGCTCCCGCTTCCGGATGCCCATAGAAGTGTCCAACTCCTTTTGTCTCGGTGTAACACTCCGGTTTTGCTATGTCATGTAGCAGTAGTGCAAGCCTTACAACCCTGTCGGGAGAAGCGTTTGCGACCGCTTTCGCTGTGTGTGACCATATGTCGAGGTCGTGGTAACTGTTTTTCTGGTCGAAGCCTACAAGTGCTGCAATCTCAGGAATTATTGTTTCAAGCACTTTGCTGTGCTTTTTAAGGACATTTTCTACATTTTCGCCCAATAGTAGCGCATCCAGCTCTTCTCGAATGCGCTCGACGGCTACTTTGCCCGGCAGTTTGCGGTTTCGCATGATTGCTTCCAGTGTGCCGTGTTCTATCTCAAAGTTTAGCGTAGAAGAAAATCTTAGTGCTCGCATAATCCGCAGTGCATCTTCTTTAAATCGTTTGTCGGCTTCTCCCACACAGCGGAGCAGTTTTCGTTTTATGTCCTCTACGCCGCCAAAGTAGTCTATCATGCCTTCTTCCGGATGATATGCCAGCGCGTTTATCGTGAAGTCTCTGCGTTTTAGGTCAGTTTCTAAATCCGGCACAAAGTTTACCGTGTCCGGTCGGCGGTTGTCCGTGTAGTGCCCATCTGTGCGAAAGGTTGTGATTTCATAGGTTTTTTTGTCAAGTAGCAGGGAGATTGTGCCGTGCTTTAGTCCTGTTTCTATTACGCGCTCTTTTTCAAAGCTCTTTTTTGTTTGTTCGGGTAGTGCTGATGTGCAGATGTCCCAGTCCTTTGGAGTTTTCCCCATGACCGAATCACGCACGCAGCCTCCGACGGCATACGCTATATACCCGCTTTTTTCAAGCGTTTCTATGATATACTTAACTTCTGTCGGCAGTTTGATATTTTTTGGATATTTATTCATCTTCCGTTGCTTCTTTCTCTCGTGTATTATGGTCTATGCTGTCCTTTTCCACCATCTCTTGTATTATGTATAGTGGCCGGTTTTGGAGTTCTGAGTATATTCTGCCTATGTATTCTCCCATTAGGCCCAGCAACATCAGCACTATTCCTTGTGTGAAGAGTATTATCGCCACTGTTGATGCCCAGCCTGTTATCGTCTGGTCTGTGAAGATTACTTGGTAGAACACGTACAGCATATATAAAAAGCTGAGCAGTGATATTAGCATCCCTACCATTGTCGCCAGTTTCAGCGGTTTGTGTGAAAATGATGTTATGGCATCGATTGCGAAGGTTATCATTTTTCGGAGCGGGTATTTTGTCTCTCCTGCGAAGCGTTCCTCGCGCACGTACTGCACCTCTGTTTGTTTAAAGCCTACCCAACTGACCAGTCCTCTGATATATCTGCTTTTTTCGGGTAGTCTATTTATTGCATCACATACTTTTCTGTCGATTAGCCTAAATTCTCCCGTATCGGGCGGCATATCGATTGTTGTCATTTGGCGTATGAACCTGTAAAATATCTTTGCACTTAGCCGCTTAAATGCGGTTTCTCCTTTGCGTTTTATTCGTTTTCCGTATGCTACATGGTAGCCTTCTTTCCACTTTTCTGCCATCTCTGGGAAGACTTCGGGCGGGTCTTGCAGGTCTGCGTCTATTATGAATATCGCTTGTCCGCGTGAGTGTTCCATCCCCGCCGAGATTGCCGCCATGTGCCCGAAGTTTCTTGAGAAGTTTATTAGTCTTACGCTCGGGTCATTGCTACAAATTTCCGCTATCAGTTGCGCGGTTTTGTCGTTGCTTCCGTCGTTTACGAATATAAGTTCGTACGGCTCGCTCATGCCTGTCATAACGGCAGTTAACCTTTTATATGTTTCGGTTATTACTTCCTGCTCGTTGTATGCGGGTATTACCACTGAGTATACCGGCTTGTTTTTCACAGTTCTTTTCCTCTTTTTTCTGTTTGCTCAGATAGCCTTATGTCCTTTAACCCAAATGTGATTATACCACAAACAATCAACAATAGCGAAAGAAAAAACTAAGCTGTATCGAATAGAGCAACAAATAGTAGGGGGCTGTTGTAATTCACAAACATTTAACAAACAATCCCAAATGTAGAAACTTTGTAGAAAAAGATACCCGCAAGTTTTAAAATTCTACAAAAAACGCCCCAAAGTGTGAAAATCTTCAACTTTGGGGTTTTTGCACGTGGTTGCAATCTTTATTAGGTTTGTGATATGCTCTGCCCGCAAGCATGACGACGGCTGGGCTGCTTCGGGAAGGAGCAGCGATGGAAATATCAACAATACTGGCACTCGCACAAATCCTCGTGTCTTTAGTGGCGTTGGTAGTAACCATAGTTATTTCTCGTAAAAACGAGAAATAACCGCCACTAGCGTAACGGCTCTTCCTCAGACCTAAAATCTATATTGGGAGCAGCCGCCACTAGCCCGGCAAGCCGTCCGATTGCTTGTATGGTAACATATGACACTGTTGTTTGTCAAGTAAAATCCAGATGAAATCATCATGAGAGGTTACAGTACAGACCAAGCCAAAAGTGGATGATTTATGGAGTCTTTTTTGCTTAAGCAGTGGCGCAATGCTCTCTGGCTCGCAAAAAAGCGGAATAAATTATCCATTTTTGGCGACCTGTGTACAGTAACAAATAGTAGGGGGCTGTTGCAAAATAAGCGGGCGGTCAATGACCGCCCCTACATATGCCTAATTAGTCTTTTAGTTCTTTTCCTCTTAGGATTATTTTTTTTATGTTTAGGTCATTATCTAGTAGTACTACGTCTGCATATTTATTCACTTCTATGCTGCCTCTTTTGTCGTCTGCTCCTATTGCTTTTGCCGGATTTATTGTGCAGCATTTTATTGCGCTTTCCAGTGGTATTTTCATTTTCTTTACTGCTATTTTTAGGCACTGCATAAGGTGGGTTACTGAACCTGCTATTGAGTCGTTACTTGTCAGTGCTGCGCGAGTGCCCTTGACTTCTACTTCCAGACCTCCGAGATTCCATATGCCGTCTTCCATGCCTGTTGCCATCATGCTGTCGCTGACCATTATTATTCTCTCGTCAGAGAACATGGCAAAAGTTGCCCGCACTACGCCCGGATGGACGTGTTCGCCATCACATATCAGCTCCGGGGTGCATAGTTCAAAGTCTCTTGCTGCTCCTATCAAGCCCGGGTCTCTGTGGTGAAAGGGTGCCATCCCGTTAAACAGATGCGTAACCTGTCTTGCGCCGCTTTCCAGTCCTTTCATTGCGGTTTCATATCCCGCCTCGCTGTGTGCCAATGAGACTCTTATTCCTTTGTTGCTGAGCTTGTTTATTACTTCTAACGCTCCGTCAAGCTCGGGTGCTATTGCTATAAGTTTAATCAGCCCGTTTGCTTCCTTTTGCAGCCTGTCTACCATTTCTACTTCGGGTTTGCATAGGTAGTCGGGGTTTTGTGCGCCTCTTTTATTGTATGATAAAAACGGTCCTTCGAGTTGTATTCCTACAACCGCTGACCCTTTTTCATCTGTCACTGTTGATATTCTCTTACATGCCTTTGATAGTTTTTCCTCGGCAAGCGTGAGTGTCGCAGGGCATACAGATGTTATGCCTTGTGATGCTTCAAAGCGTAGCATTTCTCTGAGTCCTTCTTCGTCTGCATCTGAAAAATCTTTTCCCACGCAGCCGTGGAGGTGTATGTCCACCAGCCCGGGGATTGCCATCAGTCCTTCTGCATCAATTATTTCGCCACTGTTTTTTTCGCTATTTTTTCCGCTGTTTTTTGCAATATACTCTCCTTCGATTGTTATATCGCCTTTTTCAAATTTTCCTGTTTTACAGTATACGTTTGCGTTTTTGATTATCATTTTGTTGCCTCCTAATTGGCGGGACGTTGTCTGCCGGGGCGGATTTGCCCGTCCCCTACGGATAAGTCGCTGTGTTTTTCATTTTTTATGCTTCTGTGGTGTTTTATTTATAGATTTTCTTTTAGGAAGTTTTCCAGTGTGCTTGCTGCTTCTTTTTCGTCCTCGCCGTCGAATGTCATAGTGAGTGTGTCGCCTTGCTTGAGCGCAAGTCGCATGACGCCCATGACTCGCTTGGCATCCACCATGTTTTCCGGTGTCCCGACCTTTACGTCGCATTTGCAGGTGCTCGCCGCTTTGACGAGTTGTCCTGCCGGGCGTGCGTGTATGCCAAGTTCGTCTGTTATTACGTACTGTATACTAACCATTTTTTCACTCCCGTTATTTAGATTTTAACCCGTAGGCAGCGTGCTGCCCACGCAGGTTTTTACATATTAAGCCATTTCCCGTATCAGTTCACGCAACCCCAAAATGTAGCCGGGGGATACTGATAGTTCTGTGTAGCCCATTTCTATGAAGCTTTTTGTGAGTTTCGGGTCTGCGCCCAGCTCTCCGCAGATTCCGGCCCAAATGCCGTTTTCGATTGCGCTTTTGGCTATTAGCCTGAGCATTTCCAGCACTGCTGGGTGGTGCGGGTCGTAAAATCGGTCTATCTTGCTGTTTTGCCTGTCTATGGCAAGCGTGTATTGTGTTAAGTCGTTGGTTCCTACGCTGAAAAAGGCTACTTCTTTGGCAAGGTCTTTTGATATCATGACGGCTGCGGGGGTTTCGATCATTATCCCAAGTTCCGGCTCGCCTGTTTTTACGCCTTCGTTTTTAAGCTGCTCTTTTATCTTTGCAGCCTGCTCTTTGCAGTGTTTTACTTCCCACACCGAGGTAATCATCGGGAACATTATTGCGACATTTCCGTACGCCGATGCTCTGTAGATGGCTCTGAGCTGTGTGTTAAATACCGCTTCGTTTTCTATGCATACTCTTATGCCGCGCAGCCCGAGTGCGGGGTTTTCTTCGTCATCCAAGTTGAGATAATCTGCTTTTTTGTCTGCTCCGATGTCGAGTGTCCTTATTATGACTTGTTTGCCGTCCATCGCTTCTGTGACTTTGCGATATGCTTCAAATAGTTCGTCTTCTGATGGATAATTATTCCTGTCGAGGTATAAAAATTCACTTCGGAAAAGTCCTATTCCTTCTGCATCATTACTAAGAACCGCCGGAAGGTCGCCTACTCCGCCGATGTTGGCGTTGAGTGAGATTTTTTTGCCGCTTTTGGTGATGGTTTCGAGCCCGCGCATTTTTTCGAGCCCGGCTCTCTCTTTTTCAAGCCGCTTGATTTTCTTTTGCATTTCGCTTAACACGGCTTCATCGGGTTCTATGTACACGACAGCGTCTTCGCCGTCTACTATTGCATCTTTTCCGTCTGATTCTGTGCCTAATGAGGTGGGTATGTCTGTCTGTACAAGGCATGGTATGCTCATGCTTTTTGCCAGTATAGCTGTGTGTGAACTTGCCGAGCCTTTGCGCAGTGCGAATGCGGCTATTTTTTTTCTGTCAAGTGTGAGCGTTTGGCTGGGCATTAAGTCGTCTGCTACAATCACCGTGCTGTCGTATAATGTGGTCTGTCCGCCTTGTCCCAGAAGCTGCGCAAGTAGCCTGTTTGTAACGTCCAGCACGTCTGCGGAGCGTGCTTTCATATATGGGTCGTCCAGTGATGCAAAAAACTCCGAGAATTCTTTTCCTGCTCTTTTTGTCGCTTCTGCCGCACTGAGTGAGTCTATTTTTATCATCTCTTCCAGAGAATCATTAAGGTCGCCGTCACTGAGCATGAGGCGCTGCACGTCTATTATATTTGCAAGTTCCTCTCCAAGTTCTTTTGAGGTTTTTTCAAATAATTCTTCCAGTTGTCTGTCTGTCTCCGCTTTTGCTTCAAGCAGGAGCTGCCATTGCTCTTCGGAATTTTCTGCATGGGTCTCTATCGCCTGGTGCGGCAAATTTTCAATGACTTTAATTTTTCCTATTGCTACCGCCGGGAAAATACTTTTTCCATAGTGTTTCGTCATTTTTTCTCCACATTTCTTCAAAGCCCCCACCGCCTGTGGGCGGGTGTTTTGTTACTGCGGCTTTCACCTCTGCAATTTTTTTATAGATAGGATTTCTTCGCCTTTTGAAATTTCGCGCTCGGTCACAACCGCAAAGCCTTCAAATTCGTCGCTGTTGCATATTACAACGGGTGTCACTGTGTCATATCCGGCATCTGCGATATCTTGCAGGTCAAACTCCAAGAGCAGGTCGCCGGGGGTGACTGTATCGCCGTCGGCGCAATGTGTTTTGAAAAATTTGCCTTTTAGTTCTACTGTGTTCAGCCCTACATGTATGAGTATTTCTGCTCCGTCGTCTGATATGAGCGATATTGCGTGAGAGGTGTCAAACACCTGCTCAATTTTTCCGCTCACGGGTGCAAAAATCTTGCCCTCCGACGGACAAATTGCCACTCCTTTTCCGAGCATTTCCTCACTGAATGTCGGGTCACTTACTTGTGTAATCGGTAGTAGCTTTCCGTCTGCCGGAGACAGTATTACAGTGCGCTTTTTCTTGCCAAATAGCATAGTGCCTCCCTTATGTCCTAGAGTTTTGCGTTATTTTACCATATTTGGGCACATATTTACAATACTTTTTATACAGCACTTCTTAAGCACTTTTGATGGTAAGTTTACTGCTTAATTTTGCACTTTGTATTTCTTGTATTTCTGTACTGCATCAGCCTGTTGAGCCGAATCCGCCTGTGCTGCGCTTTGTTTCATCCAGAACGCCGCACAGTGTTATTTCAGGGGTTTCGCATTTTGTAATGACCATTTGTGCTATGCGGTCGCCGTGGTTTATTTTAAATGGTTCTTTTGAGAAGTTTCTCAGCCCGACTATTATTTCTCCGCGGTAGTCTGAATCTATAACTCCCACGCAGTTTGCGGGGACTATGTTTTTGTTTATTCCCAGACCGCTCCTTGCATATATGAACGCCGCATACCCTTCTTCGAGCGCGATTGCAACGCCTGAGCCTATTTTTTTTGTCTCGTCCGGGGCTATCGTTACTTCCCCGTCAAGGCATGCCGCAATGTCATAGCCGACACTTCCGGCAGTTTGGCGAGCGGGAATTATGGCTTTTTGGTTTACCTTCATAACGGTCAATTTTTTCATGTTGCCAGTATCGCACGCTGCAAAAATGTTGTCAAGTAGTTTGTCGCTAAAGTGTTTCAGTGACCTTTCAGTGACCGGTATGTAAAATATATTTTTTGTTGTTGTTTTTAAGTTGCTTATTGTGTATAATATTGTAAGTTCGATTCAGGGGGTGCTCTATTAGATGAAAGCTTATGTTGTCCTTAGCGGTCAGACAGACCTTGATATTCAGGGCATTATTATCGGCAAAAACGACCCTCCCTTAAATGAAACAGGATTAGAACAAGCTCGAAGTGTTGTGAGTTCATTAAGCGGAAAAGGCATTAGTATGATTCTCAGTTCGCCTCAGATTCGCACTATGGCTACTGCTGAAATTATCGCCGAAGGTATCGGGCTTGAGGATGCTAAAATCATGAAGGGCATGAAGCTCCATGAGCGTGATTTCGGCGACCTTGAAGGTACCCCTACCTCCGAGGTCGATATGTTTGCTCAAAATAGCTGGTTTCACAACGCCGAAACGCCAAATGGCGAGACTGTAAAAGAAACTGCAAATCGCGTTATTGCGTACATGAACAACATGGTCAAGATTTTCAGAACCAAGACCATGTTGCTTGTTGTGCCTGAGCATCTTCTCGGTGTGATGTTCTGGTTTTTTAATGGTTTGCCTCAACTTGGTAAAGAAAGTGCCGTTGATGCCGACAATTGTGCTGTTTTTGAATTTGATACCGATAATATCCCTCAAGAAATTAAAGAGTATCAGCCGGTTTCAGGCTCGTCCGATTCTTCCGGCGGCGGGGGAGATGACCCCGGCAGACTTCTCAGTCAGTCTGAAATTGACGAGCTCATCGCAGAGATAACCGGAGCGTAATTTTGTCTATTATGCACAAGTTAGCCTTTGATAGTATATCTTTTGTTGTCTATTCTCTCCAGTTAATACAATCTTAATAGAAGTTATGATAGTTGTAATAAAGAATTCAATTATTGTACACACACTCCAACATCTAGTGTGATATATTATATCAAAACCCCAATACGGAACTTACTATCCCTGCTGACCGATGGCCGGATTACCGATCGGATGGCAGGGATAGACCATTTTGCGCATTTACTCCGCTTCTTCTGATTTTTCGAGCCTTTTTTCCGCGCGGTAGACGTTTGCTGATTTTATCATTTCCCTGCCGAATTTTTTTCTTATTTCCATAAGTGCGCCGTCCAGCTTTTCGTGCTTTGGGTTTTGAGCGTTGTCGAAAAGTGACATCTGCCTTGTGGGTGTGTCAGAAAAGTTGCTCACGGTTATGCCTATGAGGCGAATTGGTCGCCTTTCCACTTTTTTAAGGAGTTCCACCGCTGTGGCATATATATCTTTTGTCCTGTTTGTGGCATCACCACTCTTTGAGCGGGTGATGCTTTTCATGTCGGCATAGGTCACTTTTATGGTTATTGTCCCCGCATACAATCCTTTTTGCGCTATGTCGAAACTCAATCTCTCGGCAGAGAGAAGCAGATAGTCTCTCAGAAAATCGAAATCTGTAGTGTCCTTTTGAAATGTATGCTCTGTTCCTATGGATTTGATCTCTGCATCCGGTGTTACCTTTCGCTCGTCAATGCCTTGTGCCAGACGGACAATTTGAAACCCATGTTTTCCGAGCATGGCTTCTACACGTTCGGCTGCTCCAAGAATGTCCCGAACTGTGGTGATTCCCGCTTTATTCAGCTCTTCGGCTGTTTTTATGCCAACGCCATAAATTGTACGCACATTGCGGTCAATGATTAAACGGTTTAGTGCCTCGGGGGTCAGTATCTCAAAAAATCCGTCCGGCTTTTTTTCTTCGCTCGCAAGTTTAGCAGACATCATGGAATAACCTACGCCTACCGAGCATGTCAGCCCGACCTCCGCTTTTGTCCTTTGCCGTATTTCGTGCCCTATTGCCGCCGCGCCGCCAAAAGCGTGCTCTGTGCCTGTGATGTCAAGGTAGCCCTCATCGAGGGATATATGCTCTACCAAATCCGTGTACTTTTCCCATATTTTGTGAATTTCTGCGGAGGCTTTTGCATATTTTTCCATGTTCGGGTGCATATAAATTCCGCCGGGACATCTGCGATATGCCTCTTTTATGCTCATGGCACTACGAAGACCGAACTTGCGGGCTTCGTAGCTGCACGTGGCTACAACTCCCCGTTCGCTCGGGAGTGCGCCGATGATTAGCGGTTTGCCCGCAAGCTCGGGGTTGTCGCGCACTTCAACAGCGGCATAAAATGCATCCATATCTATGTGTATTATTCTTCTCAACTTGCTAAAGACCCTCACCCTCTTACTGACATATCCAGCGCCTCGGCGATGCTTTCTCTGATTATCAGAGCTGCCCGGCGGTCATATGCCGTCTCTGTTTTGTTGATTAAAACAAGTTTTTTGCCCCGATAGCCTGTTATCATACCTGCTGCGGGGTATACATTAAGCGATGTGCCGCCTACTATTAAGACTTCAGCAGCATAAATCGCATTTGCAGCGCCGAGCATGATATCGGCGTTTAAACTCTCCTCATATAATACCACATCCGGTTTGATTATGCCTCCGCAGTTGCAAAAAGGTATGCCTTCGCTCTGAATTATCTTTTCCACGGGGTAACATTTTTTGCAGTTTAAGCAGATATTTCGCAGCGCAGAACCGTGCAGTTCCAGTACGTTGACACTTCCCGCTTTTGTGTGAAGCCCGTCTACATTTTGTGTGATGACGGCTTTGAGTTTCCCTTTCTTTTCAAGCTCTGCAAGCGCGATATGCGCTTTGTTTGGTTTTGCATCAGGGTAGAGCATTTTTTCTTTGTAAAATTTATAGAACTCTTCCGTGTGTTCCATGAAAAAACTACGTGAGAGCATTTTTTCTGGTGGATATTTATACGCTTCGTTATACAGCCCATCTGCACTACGAAAATCAGGGATTCCGCTTTCAGTAGATACCCCTGCTCCACCGAAAAACACAATGTTGTCAGAGGTTTCAATGATTGTTTTTAGTTTTTTAATCTCAGATGTCATAGTGCTAGTCACCTCAATTCACCGGCCGCCGAAGACGGGTAATTTGTTCCGCTTTTTTGCGAGCCAGAGAGCATTGCGCCACTGTTCTCGCAAAAAAGACTCCACAAACCACCCATCTTCGGCTTGGTCTGAACTGTAATCGCAATTTGCGGAGTGTTTGCACAGGCTATAAAACCTTTGTGTTGCAAGATTCTTTGGTGCATAGTATAATGGTGTGGCGGTATATGTCAAATATTTTTTTTATTTTTCTCAAAAAACGCTAAAGTTTGCTTCATTTCTTCCGATAACCTTGAGTAAGACGGACTTTGACCAATGATTTGAGGGTTCGGAGGGCATGAGGCCAACGTCTACTAAAAAAGGTAGTGTCAAGTAAAGAATGAAAAATATGAGGGCAGAGGTAAGCAAGGACTTTTGCCACAAAAGTGCCAAAAGCCGCATGAAAAGCATACAACGGAGCGTTGTCAATAACGGGTAGTATTTGCTTC